>Ga0154716_1070_pt43 | contig 39768 bp, 33 predicted proteins | sample Rifle2008BG16ft_FD_105724 | JGI IMG/M metagenome (GOLD analysis project Ga0154716, IMG submission 105724) | Anaeromyxobacter sp. RBG_16_69_14
CCGATGCGGATGCCGTACCCGGCGAGGTTCTCCTTGACCATGGCTTCTTTGACCATCTCGACCGCCTTGGCGGTGAGGGTCAAGGGGCTCGGCGCGACCGGCTCGGTCGGGGTGCGGGCGATCGGGGTGGCGGTCGTGGTCTCCATGCTCATCCTGTCTCCGTTCTGGTCCGGCAAATTGATGTGGAACAAAGATAGTAACAGGCCCGAAGGCGAGCTTCAACGCTGGCCCGTCACATGACGAAGGGTTACCCTGGATTTCAACCGATCCTTCCGCTCAACCGGCGGCCTCCGTCCACCGGCAACACGGCCCCGGTCACGAACGCCGCCCCGGCGAGGTAGCGCACCGCCTCTGCGACATCGAGCGGCGTGCCCGCCCGGCGCAAGGGGATCCTCCTGGCCAGCTCGCGGCGACGCTGCGCGCTGTAGCCGTCAGGCCAGAGAACGGTGCCCGGAGCCACCGCGTTCACCCGCACCTCGGGCGCCAGCTCCAGGGCAAGGCACTCGGTCAGGCGGACGAGCGCGGCCTTGGAGGCTGCATAGGCGGAGTAACCCGCCCATGGCACCATCCCGCCACCGACATCCGCGACGTTGACGATCGACCCGTGGCACCGCCGCAGCAGCGGCGCGAAGGCGCGCGCGAGCAGGAGGGGCGCTCGGGCGTTGAGGTCCATCTGGGAGTCGAACGCGCCGGCGTCGGTCTGGTCGAGCGGTCGGGCCTCGAACCCGGCGGCGAAGCAGACGAGGAGGTCGAGCCGCCGGAAGCGCGCCCGGAAGGCGCGAGCCAGCGCATCGGCGCCCTCGGGCGCCGCCAGGTCGGCCTGCAGCGCGACCATCCTGCCCGGCGGGCGATGGCTGTGGTAGTGCGCCGCGACCCGAAAACCGTTGCGCTCGAGATCTCGCGCGATGGCGAGCCCGACGCGGACGCCCGCGCCGGTGACCAGCGCTACCCTGTGCCCTCGCGGCATGCCCCCTCCCGCCCTGGAGAAGCCCGGCCCCGGGAAGGGGCGAGTCTCATCACTTTGCGTGGCGGGGATCCCAAATGACCTCGGCCACCTTGGCCCGATGGTTCGCGACCCGCGCCGCGACGAACAGGAAATCGGACAGGCGATTGAGCAGCGTCAGGACGTCCGCGGCCACGCGGTCGTGGTGGTTCAACGCCACCACGCGCCGCTCGGCGCGCCGGCAGACGGTGCGCGCCAGGTGGAGGTCGGCGCCGAGCGCGCTGCCGCCCGGCAGGACGAAGTGCCGGAGCGGCGGCAGCTCCGCCTCGAATCGGTCGATGGCGTCCTCGAGCGCGCTCGTCCACGCGGGTGCGATGGGAGGCACGGCGGAGTGCGCCCTGGCGCCTGGAGGCGTGGCGAGATCGGCGCCGACCGTGAAGAGCTGGTCCTGCACCGCCGCCAGCAACCCGTCGATCTCGGCGTCGGCGCCGCGGGCGCGTGCCACGCCGAGCGCCGCGTTGAGCTCGTCCACCGCGCCGTAGGCCTCGACGCGCACGTCGTCCTTCGCGACGCGCGGTCCCCCGAACAGGCCAGTCTCTCCAGCGTCGCCGGTCTTCGTGTAGATCTTCATCCCAGAGCGAGCTAACACCGCTCGTTACCCTCCCGCAACCCCTCCGTCCTGCTCTCCGGAGAGCGGGCTCGAACCGTAGGTCCACATGACCCCCTTCACCGAGGACGCCCTCGCAGACGTAGGCGCCGCCGCCGCCCGCACCGCCTGGCAGGGCGGCATGTCGGTGCTCCGGCCCGACGGCGTCGTCGTCGAGATCCCGCTCGTGGCCGAGCCGGAGGTCTTCACGCGCTCGGCCCTCGCCGCGCTCGCCGCCGAGGCGCGCGCCATTCTCTCCGGCGCTGTGAAGCTCGCGCGCGCCCTCGTCGCGCAGGGCGACGCGCGCGATCGAGAGGCGCTGCTCGGGCCCTTCGAGGGGCTCGAGGCCGAGGCGATGGCGCGCCTGTTCGAGGAGGCGCCTTGCGCGGCGGTGGTGGCGCGCGTGGATTTCCTGCAGCCTGGCGAGCCCGATCAACGCGGCGGAGCCGCCTTCCCTGTCCGGGGCCCCCTGGGGGGCGAGCCCGCTCAACGCGGTGGGGAAGCCTTTCTCGTCCGGGGCACCGGGGAAGGTGCGGTGCCCGGCTTCGCGGCCCTGCCGCGTGCGCTGGAACTGAACGCCACCATCCCGGCCATGCCCGCCTACGCCGACCTGGCGGCGCACGCATGGCTCCGCGCGGCGGCGAGAGCGCGAGGCATGACCCCGCGCCAGGCGGATGGCCTCGTCGCCGCCTGCGGCTCGAACATGGAGAACCTGCGCGAGGCGCTCGTCGCCTACTACCGCGCGCGAGGAGGCTCGCGCGAGCGCCCGTCCGTCGCCCTCGTCGCTCGACCTGGCGACGCGCAGCTCGGGGAGCTGCGCCGGCTCGCCGAGCACTTTCGCCAGATGGGCCACCAGGCGGAGAACCTGGTTCCCTCCGGATGCGAGCCCGAGCAGTGGGACCTGCTCTACCGCCACGTCTGGGCGCACAACACCCCGCCGGAGAGCCCGTTTGCGAGGGCGCTCCGGGCCCCGGCGAGGTTCGTCCTCGCCAACCCGGTGAATGGCATGCTGGAGGCGAAGGCGCTCTTCGCGCGCCTCTCCGAGTGTGCCGAGGACGCGCGTCTGGCCCGGCTCGCAGGGCTGGACGAGGCGGAGCTCGCGGCCGCGCGGAGGCTGCCGGTCACGCGCCGTCTCGACGCGGCGCTCGCCCCGCGCCTCCTCGCCGAGCGCGAGCAGTGGGTGCTGAAGCGGAGCTGGGACTACGGCGGCAAGAGCGTCCACCTGGGCCGCGAGCTCCTGCCCGACGAATGGGCCCGCGTGGTCGAGGCGGCCCTGGCCGACCGGCGCGGCGGCGGATTCGTGGCGCAGGAGCGGATCTTCGCCGCGCGCCGTCCCGCCACGCGCGTCGCGCCGGAGGGCGTCGGGCGGTCGGACCTCTATCGCGACGTGTCCACCTACACCGGGCTCGGTCCCTTTGCGCCCTCAGGCAGCGTGGTGCGCGCCGCAGCATCGCCAGTCGTGAACATCCTCGGGGGCGGCGGCCTGGCGCCCGTGATCCCCGAGGACGTGCTCGCCGCCCTGCGATGATTGGCCTCCTCTTGGTCCGGTGGGGAAATCACTCACAGCGGCGACCGGTTGATGTGATTCTCCAGCGTCACCGCCGCCGCTGTGAGCTGATGTCCGGCGCCTTGCGGCGCCTCAGGCGGAGGGGAGAACTCTCCCCCCGCGCCCCCCATCTCGAGCGTCAGTTCATGTGGCATGCGCTATCAGACTCGCCTCTGAAAGCGCTCGGTGAGCACGAGAAACGGTGAAAGGCCCCTTTGATCCGGTGGGGGGATTGGGGGGAGCGGCGGTCGCTCCCCCAAAAATGAGGGTTCGCTGCGCGAAGCGCAGCGGGCCCGGAAATCACTCAGACTCGCCTCTGAAAGCGCTCGGTGAGCACGAGAAACGGTGAAAGGCGAGTCTGAATGAGTGGCGTCGCGTCCCTACCCGAGTCATCTGTTACCCATCGGGCAGCGCCAAGGGGGAGGTGCGTTCGCTCGGCACGGACCGTGCTGTACCGAGGGTGTAGTGATGCTGGGCTCCGGACGCAGGGACGCTGCTGATGTGCGCCCGCGCCACTGGGAAGGCGTGAAGCCATGAGCGAGGCGACGCGCCCAACCGGCGCCTCGGCGAGCCATGAAGAGGGCGGCCGCTCGGCTGTCCCCCCTCCGCGGGTGCTCGTGGTCGAAGACTCCCCTACCCAGGCCCAGTGGCTGGCGCAGGTGCTCGCGGGAGAGGGTTACCAGGTGCGGGTGGCGGCGGACGGGCGCGAGGCCATTCGCGGCGTGCGCACCGACCCGCCCGATCTCGTCCTCCTCGACATGATCCTGCCTGACATGAACGGGCTCGAGGTGCTGCGCTTCATCAAGTCGCCGTCCGGCGACCAGTTCATCCCGGTCATCTTGCTTTCCGTGAAGTCGGATCTCGACTCCCGCGTGGTGGGGCTGCGCCTGGGCGCCGACGACTTCCTCGCCAAGCCCTACGCCGACGCCGAGATCAAGGCGCGCGCTGCGGCCATGCTGCGCATCAAGAGCCTGCAGGACCAGCTGCGGGGGGCGAAGGCGCAGCTCGAGAGGCTCTCGGTCACCGACGGACTCACCGGCCTCTACAACCACCTCCACTTCGGGAAGCGGCTCGGCGAGGAGTTCGCCCGCAGCCAGCGCTACAGCGACCCCCTGTCGCTCATCATGCTCGACCTCGACCACTTCAAGCGCGTGAACGACGAGCACGGACATCCGTTCGGCGACCGGGTGCTGCGGGGGACGGCGGAGCTCATGACCACGAGCTTTCGAGGCTCGGACGTCTGTGCGCGTTACGGCGGCGAGGAGTTCGCCGTCATCCTCCCGTACACCCTCGTCCAGGGCGCGCAGGCGGTGGCGGAGCGCTTCGTCAAGAAGGTGCGCGAGAAGACCTACCCTATCGAGGGGGGTAATACTCTTGGTGGCAATCCCGTCGAGGTCCGGGTCACGGTCTCGGCCGGCATCGCTTCCTTTCCTTCGGAGGGCGTCGACAGTCAGGAGACCTTGGTCAAGTTGGCGGACGAGGCGCTCTACCGCGCGAAGAGCGAGGGGCGAGACAGGACTTGCCTGTACCGACCGGAATCGCCTCGCCCCGCTGGTGACGGTCCTTGACCCCTACCGACAGGGTGCGCGGAGACCCACCGGGTGATAATCTACCCGGGTCTGCCCAGGACCAAGTATCCGTAAGTACGGGTAAATGGTCAGTTCGCACCCGGATCGGTGCATGCACCCAGCCGGGCGGGCCCATGGATGCACACGTTCATTCCGATTCTGCCAGCACCGTGATCCGGAACGACCAGGCGTCGATCCTGGTCGTGGACGACGACGAGCACGTCAGGCGCGCTCTCAAGCGCGTCCTGAAGCGAGCTCGCTGCCAGCTCCACGAGGCGCCCGACGCAGATGGAGCGCTGGCGCTCCTCGCCGTCGAGCCCGTGCACGTGATCGTGTCCGACTACCGCATGCCCGGCATGTCGGGCGTCGAGTTCCTCCGCGTGGTCAAGGAGCGCTGGCCGCGGGTGCAGCGCGTCCTCCTCACCGGCCAGGCCGACACCGCCGCCATCGAGGAGGCGGTGAACCACTCCGAGATCTTCCGGTTCATCTGGAAGCCCTGGGACGACGCGCACCTCCTCCTCACCATCCAGAGTGCCATCGACCAGTACTGGCTGGTCGAGGAGAACGCGCGCCTCTCCGACCTGCTCACGCAGCGCAACGCCGAGCTCGAGCTCGTCAACCGCGAGCTGGAGGCGAAGGTCGAGCAGCGCTCGAAAGCGCTGGTGCGGGCCGCGGACGAGTGGCGCGCTTGCTTCGACGCCATCGTCGACCCGCTCGCCATCCTGCGCCACGACGGCGAGGTGGTGCGGGCCAACACCGCCTTCGCCCGCCACGCCGAGGTCGCGCTGCGAAGCCTGAGGGGAATGAGGCCGGCCGCCGGCACCTACGGGGGGCTCCCCGGAGCCGAGGGCCCGGGTTCGGACGAGCTGCTCGGGACGCAGGAGCTGCAGCACGGCGACCGCAGCTGGCTCGTGCGCGCCTTCCCCTTCGCGGAGGGCGGCGCAGTGGTGGTCTGGAAGGACGTCACCGAGGAGCGCGAGGTCACCCGCCGACTGCTCCAGGCCGAGAAGATGGCGGCCGTGGGCCAGCTGGCGGGCGGCGTGGCGCACGAGATCAACAACCCGCTCGGCGGGATCCTCGCCTTCGCGCAGCTCATGCTGCAAGACGAGCGGCCCGAGAGCGATCGCGAGCCGTTGCGGCTCATCCAGGATGCGGCCGTGCGCGCGAAGCGCATCGTCGAGTCGCTGCTCCGCTTCTCGCGTCGCCCGCGTGACGACGAGCGCGGCGAGGTGGATCTCGCGCGCCTGGCCGAGGACGCTCTCTTCCTCATGCAGTCCCAGATGAAGGAGGGGCAGGTACAGGTGGTGCGCGAGCTCGAGCCGGCATTCACCATCGGGAACGGCAATCAGATCCAGCAGATCATCGTGAACCTGCTCGTCAACGCGATGCAGGCGATCGGCAAGAAGGGCCGCATCATGGTCAGCACCGGCGCGGGCCAGCCCGGGCGCGTGCAGCTCTCCGTCTCCGACGACGGGCCCGGCGTCCCGGCCGAGATCGCGGGGCGCATCTTCGAGCCTTTCTTCACCACCAAGCCCGAGGGGCAGGGTACCGGCCTCGGCCTCTCGATCTGCTACCGCATCGCCGATGAGCATGGGGGCACCATCCGCCAGGAAGTCGTGCCGGAGGGTGGAGCCTGTTTCGTCGTGGACTTCCCGGCAGCACCCGTCAATTCGTGAGGAGAGGGCATCATGGACAGCACCACCGATAGGGTCGTTCGCGTCCTCGTCGTCGACGATGAGCCCGTGCTCCTCAAGGCTCTGGAGGCGCTGCTGACCAAGAAGGGCCACCACGTCACGGCGCTGGACTCGCCCATCGCGGCGACGCAGCGGCTGGCCCAGGAGGACTTCGACGTCGCGCTGCTCGACGTGAAGATGCCCGACCTCTCCGGCCTGGAGCTCCTCACCGCGGTGAAGCACCGGCGGCCCGAGGTCGAGGTCATCATGATGACCGGCCACGCCACCGTCGAGACTGCGCTGTCGGCGGTGAAGGCCGGCGCCTACGACTACCTCACCAAGCCCTTCGAGGACGTGGAGCTGGTCGCTCGCGCGGTGACGAAGGCGGCCGAGCGCAAGCACCTCTTCGACCGCAATCGCGAGCTGGAGACGGCGTTGCGCGAGAAGGAGGGTGGCGTCCAGAGTGACGGCCTGGTCGGCAACTCCGGCCCCATGCGCGACGTGACGCGCATGATCGACGCGGTCGCCTACAGCGCCGCCACGGTGCTGGTCCAGGGCGAGAGTGGCACCGGCAAGGAGCTGGTCGCCCGCGCGCTGCACGTGAAGAGTCCGCGCCGTGGCGAGCCCTTCGTCGCTCTCAACTGCGGCGCGCTCACCGAGACGTTGCTCGAGTCGGAGCTGTTCGGCCACGTGAAGGGCGCCTTCACAGGAGCGCAGCGCGACCAGAAGGGCCTCTTCGACGCCGCCGACGGGGGCACGATCTTCCTCGACGAGATCGGCGACATCCCTCCCGCCACCCAGGTGCGGCTGTTGCGCGTGCTGCAGGAGGGCGAGCTGAAGCGCGTCGGCTCGGCCGAGTCGATCAAGGTGGACGTGCGCGTCATCGCCGCCACCCACCGTGACCTGCCGAAGCTGGTCAAGAGCGGCAGGTTCCGCGAGGACCTCTTCTACCGGCTGAACGTCATCGCCATCCCGCTGCCGCCGCTGCGCGACCGCATCGAGGACGTGCCGCTGCTCGCCCACCACTTCCTGCGCCGCTACACCGAGCGGCTTGGCAAGAAGGTGAAGACGCTCACAGCCGAGGCCGTGGAGCTCCTTTGCGGTTACCGCTGGCCCGGCAACGTGCGCGAGCTGGAGAACGCCCTCGAGCGCGCGGTGGTCCTGTGCCGGGGCGAGACCGTCACCCCCGCCGATCTGCCGCCTTCCGTCTCCGGCCGCACCGCCCCGCTCATCCGCGAGGCGCCCTCCGCCGGCGACGACGCGACGTGGGCCTCCATGAGCTATGCGGCGGCCAAGGAGCAGGCGCTGCGGCGGTTCGAGAAGGGCTACGTCGAGGCGCTCATGCGAGCCTGCGACAACAACATCTCGGGCGCGGCGCGCAAGGCCGGCATGGACCGCTCGAACTTCAAGCGCGTGCTGCGCAAGTACCGGATCGACATCGACTACGATTCGGGGGACGAGGGGCCGGAGCTGAACAGGGCGAACGGCTAGCCCTTCGCCCGGGCAAGGCGATGGTCGATCGTCCTGTAGGGCGGGAGCTTGTCCCCCGCCCTACGGAGTCAGGAACGCGCGCGCCTCCTCGAAGATCCGGTCGATCGACGCGATGAGCTCGTGGCCGTCGTCGAGGGGGACGAGCCGCGCTGTCGGCGTCATCGCGACGAAGCGCTCCACGTCCTCGAACGGGACCACCTCGTCCCGACGACCGGCGAGACAGAGCGCCGGGATGTGCACCTCCGGGTACGCCGGCAGGGTCGCCGCGTCCTCCATGAAGGACCACCCCAGGCGGCGTTTGCGGTTCGTGGCGTGGTGGAACACCTCGAGGCCCTCGGCTCGCCAGCGCCGCTCCTCCTCCGGCGCGAGCCGCGCGCGCCACCGTTCGAAGAGGTGGAACGCCGGAGCGAGCAGGACGAGGCGCTCGATCGACGCGTGGCGTGGCGCGAGCAGCGCCGCGAGGTATCCGCCGAGCGAGCTGCCCATGAGGACGCTCGGGCGGTGAGCTGCGAGGAGCCGCTCCGCCTCGGCCAGCATGGTGAGGGGCGTCGATCGCTCGAACCCTTGCTCACCCGGCGTCAGGTCGGCGCGGTGGAGCGGCACGCCTTGGGCACCGAAGAGCTGCTCGAGCGCGCGGCCCTTGGTGGAGCCGGGGCCCGAGGCGAAGCCGTGCAGGTAGAGGATCACCTCGCCCCTGTTCATTCGCCGTCCCGTTTCTTCCGCAGCGCAGCCAGCCGTTCCCGGAGCTCCTTCTCGAGCCCGCTCTCCGAGAGGCGCACCACCCGCTCGCCGCGGATCGCGTCGGGGAGGTACGTCTCCGCGACGTAGTGTCCCTCGAAGTCGTGCGGGTAGCGGTAGCCATCCCCGTAGCCGAGCCCTTCCATGAGCCGGGTGGGCGCGTTGCGGAGCCTCTTCGGGATCGGGAGCGGCCCCTTCTCCTTCACGAGCTGCCGGGCGGCGGCGTAGGCGGTGAGCGAGGTGTTCGACTTGGGGGCGAGCGCGAGGTAGATGGCCGCCTGGCTCATGGGGAGGACCCCCTCGGGGAGGCCCACCAGCTCCACCGCCTGCAGCGCGTCCACGGTGACGCCGAGCGCGCGCGGGTCGGCGTTACCCACGTCCTCGCTCGCGAAGATGACCATCCGGCGCAGGATGAAGCGCGGATCCTCGCCCGCCTCCAGCATCCGGACCATGTAGTAGACCGCGGCGTCGGGGTCGCTGCCGCGCAGCGACTTGATGAAGGCGGAGACGACGTTGTAGTGCTCCTCTCCCGACTTGTCGTAGAGGAGGGCCTTGTGCTGGATTGCCTCCTCGGCGTCGGCGGGGAGGATCGCCTTCCGGCCGGCGAGGCGAACCGCCGCGGCCGCCACCTCCAGGGCGTTGAGCGCTCGCCGGGCGTCGCCGTACGCGTACCGCGCGAAGATCTCCCTCGCGCTACCCTCGAGCGTGAGGTCGCCGCCCAGCCCCTGCGGCGAGGGCACTGCTCGATCGAGCAGCGTGGCTATCTCTTCCTCGGTGAGCGCCCTCAGGGTGATCACGCGGCAGCGCGAGAGGAGCGCTGCGTTGATCTCGAAGGAGGGGTTCTCCGTGGTGGCCCCGACGAGCGTCAAGGCGCCCGACTCGACGTGCGGCAGGAAGGCGTCCTGCTGCGACTTCGTGAAGCGGTGGATCTCGTCCACGAAGAGGATGGTGCGCTGCCGCTGCATCCGGCGCCGGTCGCGGGCCGCCTGCACGATCTCGCGGACCTCCTTCACGCCTCCCAGCACCGCGCTGAACGGGACGAAGAACGCCCCTGTGCGCCTGGCCACGATGCGCGCCAGGGTGGTCTTGCCGGTGCCGGGTGGACCCCAGAGGACCAGCGAGGGCACCTGGTCGGCCTCGATGGCGCGGCGGAGGGCGCTCGCGGGCCCGAGCACGTGCTCCTGCCCCACGAAGTCCGTGAGCGTCCGCGGCCGCAGCCGTTCCGCCAGCGGTTTCGAGGTTTCGTCCTTCTCGATCGCATGGTCGAAGAGGTCCATCGCTCGACCCCTTATATAATGACAGGGATGGACCGCCAGCCCTGCCCCGTCCCGCGCCTCGTCGGCATCGTCCACAAGCGGAGTGCGCCGGCGGCGGCCGCGTGCGCGGCTGCCGTCTCGCAGTACCTCGTCTCGCGCGGGCTGGAGGTGTTCGAGGACGAAGGCGAGATCGCCCGGCGCGCCGACCTCGTCCTCGTCCTCGGCGGCGACGGCACGCTCATCCACGCGGCGCGCATCCTCGACGGCAGGCCAGCGCCCATCCTGGGCGTGAACATGGGGAGCCTCGGCTTCCTCACCGAGGTGCCGCAGGCGGAGCTCTACCAGGCGATCGAGCACGTCCTCTCGGGCAAGGCCGAGGTCACGAACCGCATGAAGCTGCGCGTGCACGTCCACCGCGGCATCGCCCCCGGGGCCAAGGTCGTCGACGGCGAGGTGCTGAACGACGCCGTCATGGCGAAGGGCACCCTCTCGCGCATGGCGGATTTCGAGGCCACCGCCGGGGGCAACTACGTCACGAGCTACAAGGCCGACGGGATCATCGTGGCGACTCCGACCGGCTCGACCGCCTATTCGCTGGCCGCGAATGGGCCCATCCTCTTCCCGTCCATGCGCGGGATGATCCTGGCCCCCATATGCCCTCACACGCTCACACAGCGGCCGCTCGTGCTGCCCGACGACCAGACGGTCAACATCGTCCTCATCTCCGACAGCGAGGTGTTCCTCACCCTCGACGGTCAGAGCGGCGAGCAGCTCCAGCGCGGAGATCGCGTCCAGATCAAGCAGTCGCAGAACCGCGTCCAGCTCGTGTGCAATCCCAACATCGACTACTTCGGGATCCTGAGGGCAAAGCTGAGGTGGGGAACGCGCTGACCTGATGGAGGGCTCGCCGAGATCCTGGGCTCACCGCGCCGTGGCGTCGAGTCGCAGCACCTCGACGATGTGATCCGAAGCGACGATCACCCGAAAGACGCCGCCGTTCGGGATCCCGTGCAGCGCCCAACCCGCCGACGAGGGCCCGGGAATCGAGGTGTGCTCGCCGAGAAGTGCGCGGATCGCCCCGCCATGCATGACGACGAGCGCGGGCGTCGCGAAGACCTCGGCGATTCGACGCATGGCCTCGCGGACGCGTGCGACGAGCGCCGGGTAGGACTCGCCGTCGGGAGGTGTGGTGCGCCAGTCGGCCACGTAGCGCGCCCACTCTTCGGGAAAACGCGCCGCGCTGTCGGTCCGCGTCAGCCCCTCGAAGCACCCGTAGTGCTGCTCACGAAGGTCGGGATCGGTGTGGATCCCGGTGATTCCGAGCGCCTCGGCGACGATCTCGGCCGTCGCGCGCGCGCGTGAGAGATCGCTGGACGCGATGGCCGCTATCCCCTCGCGCCGCATGCGTTCCGCGAGCGCGTGCGCCTGCGCGCTGCCGTTCGCGTTGAGCGGCACGTCGGTCTGCCCTTGCCACCGCCCCTCGGCGTTCCAGTCGGTCTCGCCGTGCCGGGCGAGGAAGAGGGTCCTCCGTGTGTCGCTCACTGAAAGGCATCCTGCTTGGGCATCCCTGGACCCGCGCGCAAGGAGTTGCGCAGCCGGGCCGCGTTGGCCGGCAAGGGCTGCGTCGCGCGAATGAAATCGAGCAGGACCCGGGCGAAGCGCTCGGGGTCGTCGAGGTGCGGATAGTGTCCCGCGGCAGGGAAGATCTCGATCCGGCTCCAGGGCATCAGGTCGTGGGCGCGCTGGGCATGGGCGACCGGGATCAGCGAGTCCCGTTCCCCCCAGATCACCATCGTGGGGAGCTCGGCGGCCAGGTAGAGCCTCTGGGTCGCGCTGATGCGCTGGCCGCGGAGGTCGATGACGCCCTTCACGGTCTGGAGGAAGGCCTTGCGCGCCGCGGGCTCCTCGAGCGCGACGAAGTTGCGCCACGTCTCTCCGAAGTCGGTGCTCGCCCGGAAGCCGAACCTGCCCATCGTCTTCACCAGCATCCCGATGGTGCGGGTCCCGGCTACCCTGACCCAGGGGAGCAACACGTCGGCGCCGGGGATCACCGCGGCCCTGAGGATCGGATGCACCTCGCGGCCCAGGCCGCCCGCGGCGACGAGGACCAGCCGCTCGCAGCGCTCGGGGAACTGGTAGACGAACTGCATGGCCACTCCGCCACCCAGGGAGTGACCGACGATGGTGCAGCGGTCGTGGCCGAGCGCCTCGAGGAGGTCGCGGACCAGGTTCGCATAGGCCCCCAGGGAGTAGTCACCGGGCGGCTTGGCCGACTTGCCGTGGCCGAGGAGATCGGGGGCGATCACCGTGTGGTGGCCGGCGAGGCGCGGGATCACCTCTTCCCAGGTAGCCGAGCTCGCCGCGATGCCGTGGAGCAGGATCACGAGCGAGCCGCTGCCAGCGGTGCGATAGGTGTAGCGCTGGCCGTGCAGCTCGATCTCGCGCCGTTCGACGCGCTGGGCCGGCGGCGTGCTCATCGGCATCCTCGAACACATGGCGCGAAGGGTCGCTCCGCGCAAGCGCCACGAGAGATCGGTCCATTGTCGCATCCCCTCATCTTTTCCGAGCCCGAGCCCGAGCACGATAGCGGAGAGGGGATACCTCAGGATCGATGCCGATTACTGAAAACTTGCGCAGTGTCGTACCCTGGGCGCATAGTGCGCCCATGCTGACGACGCTGCGCATCTCCGGGTTCGCGATCGTCGACCAGGTCGAGGTCGGATTCGGGTCAGGTCTGAACGTCCTCACTGGCGAGACGGGCGCCGGGAAGTCGATCCTGCTCGAGGCGCTCCACCTGGTCCTCGGTGGACGCATGAGCGCGGACGTGTTGCGCGAGGGAGTCAGCGAGGCCACCGTCGAGGCGCTCTTCGAGCTTCCCCCCGACCATCCGGTGGCCGCGCGTCTGGCAGCGGGAGGTGTGCCGATGGGTGCCGGCTCGACCGAGGTCCTCGTCCGCCGTACTGCGTCCCGCAGCGGGCGGGGGCGCGCCTTCGTGAATGGCGTGCTCTGCACCGTCTCGATGCTGGAGGCGTCGCTGCGCGGTCTCGTGGACGTCACCGGTCAGCACGAGCACGTGGCGCTCCTCGACGAGGCCACCCACCTGGCGCTGCTGGACGCCCATGCCGCCGGGGGACAAACCCCGGCCCTACCAGGCGGACAGACCGCTGGCTCGCCCGGGGGACGAGCCCTCGCCCTACCGACGGGGCAGACCGCCGCTCTATTTGAAGTGGAGGCGCCCGCCCCACCTGAGAGGCAAACGTCCGACCCGTACCCGGGTAGGGCAAACGACGGCACCATCCTCGAGCGGTATCGCTCGGCGTACGCGGTGCTCGCCGCGGCCGTCCGCGAGCGGGACGCGCTCCTCTTGGCACGCGAGGAGCGGGCCCGGCGGGCCGATTACCTCGCCTACCAGCTCCGCGAGCTGGAGGCGGCGGAGCCGCGCCCCGGCGAGGACGCCGAGCTGGAGCGCGAGCGGCAGGCGCTCGCCGGTGCGGAGAAGTTGCGGGGGGCTGCGCAGACTGCGGAAGCCCTCGTCTATGGCGACGAGGGGAGCGCCGCGGAGCACCTCGGTCGAGCGACGCGTGCGCTCGGCGAGGTGGCCGCGCTCGACGCGCGGCTCGACCCGGCGCTCTTGCTCCTGCGCTCGGCGCTCGCCGAGGCGCAGGAGGCGGGAAGGGCCCTGGCGAGCTACTGCGACGCGTCAGGCGGCGATCCCGCCCGCCTCCGCGAGCGCCTCAGCGAGATTGAAGAGAGGCTCGAGTTGCTGAGGGCCCTGGCGCGCAAGCACGGTGGCAGCCTCGAGGCGGCGCTCGCGAGGGCAGATGCCATGCGCGCGGAGCTTGCGTCCGTGGAGAGTAGCGCAGAGCGCCTGGAGCGCCTCGAGGCGGAGATCGCCGAGGCAGGGAGACAGGCGGTCGGGCTCGCGCGTGCTCTCTCCCGGGTGCGTGCGGAGACGGCGCGCGCTTTTGCGCGCGACGTGCGCCGAGAGCTGGAGGCTCTCGCCATGGGCCGATGCCTGGTCGATGTGGCGTTTCTGCCACCGGAGAACGCGCTCCTACACGCAGGCGTGGCGCTCGGCCCGGACGGCGCGGAGCGCGCGCAGATCCTGCTGGCGCCAAATCCGGGCGAGCCCGCGCGGCCACTCGCGCGCATCGCGTCGGGCGGGGAGCTCTCGCGGGTGCTCCTTGCCGTGAAGCGAAGCCTCGCACGTGCCGACCCGGTCGGGACCTACGTCTTCGACGAGGTGGACTCGGGCATCGGCGGTGGCGTGGCGGAGGCGGTGGGGCGACTCATCTCGGAGGTCTCGCGCGAGCGACAGGTGATCTGCGTCACGCACCTGCCCCAAGTGGCGGCCTTCGCCGATCGCCATCTCAGGGTCAGCAAGCGGGTCCAGGGCAAGAGGACCTCCGCTTCGGTCGTCGCGCTCGAATCGAAGGACGAGCGCAAGGCGGAGGTGGCTCGCATGCTCGCCGGGTTCACGCTGACCGACTCGGCGCTCGAGCACGCAGGGGCGCTCATCGCGGCAGCGCGGTCCGCTCCTGCCTGTGCACTGCACGGCCACAGGGCGATTCCGGCGCGCGGTGCAGCGCGTCGAGCGGGGAGGTAGGATGTGTGTCTCCGTTCGCATCGGGTGAACGATTCGTGAGTTGGTCGTCTCAGGTCGTTGACCCGTCGTATCGGGGGTTGATACGATCTACATCGTGCAGAAGACCGGTGCTCTATCCCCATGAACATCGCGGCCCGGGGCCAGACGGACGTCGGCCGGAAGCGAGATCACAACGAGGACTCGTTCCTGGTGGACGAGGATCTGGGGTTGTACCTCGTGGCCGATGGCATGGGCGGGCACGCGGGCGGCGGGACTGCCTCGCGGATCGCAGTCCAGACCATTCGCGCCAGCCTGCAGACGGCGCGCGAGGCGGATCCGGAGCTCTTCAGCCGCCTCGGGGCGTTGGAGGAGAGTCCGCTGCGCGAGGTGCTGCGCGAGGCAGTGGAGACCGCCTGCCAGAGGATATATCAGGCTGCGCAGAGCGACCCTTCCCTGGCGGGCATGGGCACGACCGTGACCGCCGCTGTCCTCGCGGGATCCAACACTTTCGTGGCTCATGTCGGCGACAGTCGCTGCTATATCGCCCGAAAAGGGCACATCTATCAGGTCTCGGAAGACCATTCGCTCGTCAACGAGCAGCTCAAGGCGGGTGCGATAACCCCGGAAGAGGCGCGCAACAGCCGGTTCAAGAACATCATCACCCGTTCGGTCGGCTTCGAGGCCGACGTCACGGTCGACATGATGGGGCTCGAGCTCGAACCAGGAGATCGGCTCGTCATCTGTTGCGACGGCCTCTCGAACCTGGTGGACGACGAGGAGATCCTGGAGATCGTCACCCAGATCCCGCTGGAGGCCGCGCCCGAGAGGCTCATCGAGCTCGCGAACGATCGCGGCGGCGATGACAACATCACCGCCATCGTGATCCAGGTGTCCTAGGGTATGGCCTCATCCCGGCACCGCACGGTCGATTCCAGGGGTCGTCGGGCTGCAGGGGCCGCTGTGCGGAGAGGTGCGCGCTAGATTCGCGGCCTCGATACTTCTCGTTGACACCTCTGAAGGGGCGATGCTAACCGTGTACCGAAACGTGGTTCGCGGTGATCCGCTCTTCCCGGCGTGCGCCTGCGCCCCTAGCTTTGCGCGGATGCTCGTGAAGCCCTAGGGACGGTAAGGGGATGCCGGCACCTCAGAGAACTCAACAATACACCGTCATCGTGGTCAGCGACCACTCGCAGGCAGTTCGCAAGTTTCGCCTGTTGAGGCGCTCGGTGACGAATGGTGCGGCAGCGCTCGGCGCTCTCGCCCTGGTCGGGCTCATCACTGGTGGTCACTATTTCTCTCTGCTCGGGGTCGGATCCGAGAACCGCGTGCTCAAGGAGGAGAACGCACAGCTTCGCTCGCAGGTCCTCCTCGTGCAGGAGAAGGTCGCCCACATCTCGGCGACCCTCGATCGGGTGGAGCGGTTCGACGCGAAGCTCCGTACGGCGGTGACGCAGCTTCAGGATCCGGAGCGGAATCTGGCCATCGGTCCGGTCGGCAAGCCCGACGAGCCGGGCATTCCCGGTCCGGGGCCGGCGGCGCAGGAGAACCTCTCCGCGCTGCCCTCGCGCCTCGCCACCCTGGAGACGGAGGCATCGCGCCAGGAGTCCTCGCTCCGCGAGCTGCAAGAGTACTTCGACGACCAGAAGTCGCTCCTGGCCTCCACCCCGTCGCTGTGGCCGACGCGTGGCTGGGTGACCTCCGACTTCGGGGTGCGCCTCGACCCCTACAGTGCCGAGCGCCTGATGCACCATGGGCTCGACATCGCGACACCGCGTGGGCAGGCGATCTACGCACCTTCGGATGGCACGGTCGTGTTCTCCGGTACCGAGGGCGGATACGGGAAGGTACTGGTCATCGACCATGGCTACGGCGTGAAGACGCGCTACGGCCATCTCTCCGAGATCTTCGTGAAGCTCGGCAACCAGGTGAAGCGCGGCGCGCGGGTGGCTGCAGTCGGAAACACCGGGCGCTCGACCGGCCCACACCTGCACTACGAGGTGCGGGTGAACGGGATCCCGGAGAACCCCAGGAAGTTCATCCTGGAGTAGGGCAGGGGCTCGTCCCCGCCAGGAGAGGGCTGGCGGGGTTGCGCTCCCGCGTCCCCGTTCGCATTTGCTTTCATCTGGCGATGCATTACCTAAGGGGGTAGGTTCCGGTCCTCCGGGTAGGCGCCGGGCTGGCCGCAGCTCGATTTCGGCCCGGCGGGTGCGCTGACGGCTTGGCAGACGACCCGACGGTAGCGTTCGCGGGCGCTTGCGCCGGAATACCAGGGTGCGAGCGCTCGTCGTCTCTGGACGCCGCGCGAACACGAGGGAACGCCGGATGCTGAACTACGTCCTGAAGAAGATCGTTGGCACGAAAAACGAGCGCGAGTTGAAGAAGCTGCGTCCGCTCGTGGCGCGCGTGAACGAGCTCGAGCCGAAGATGCAGGCGATGAAGGACGAGGAGTTCCCTCGCCTCACCGCGTCGTGGAAGGAAGAGGTGCAGAAGGGCCGGCGTCTCGAGGAGCTCATGCCGGAGGTCTTCGCGGCGGTGCGCGAGGGGAGCGTGCGCGCGCTCGGGATGCGCCACTTCGACGTGCAGCTCATCGGCGGCGCGGTGCTTCACCAGGGGAAGATCTCAGAGATGAAGACGGGCGAGGGCAAGACCCTCGTCGCGACGCTCCCCTGTGCCCTGAACGCCCTGGCGGGCCGGGGCGTGCACGTGGTCACCGTCAACGACTACCTGGCGCGGCGAGACGCGGAGTGGATGGGCCGCCTGTACAAGTTCCTCGGCCTCTCGGTAGGGGTGATCGTCCACGGCCTCACCGATCGCGAGCGGCAGGACAACTACGGGCGCGACATCACCTACGGGCAGAACAACGAGTTCGGCTTCGACTACCTGCGCGACAACATGAAGTTCCGGCTGCAGGACTACGTGCAGCGGGAGCTCCACTACGCCATCGTCGACGAGGTGGACTCCATCCTCGTCGACGAGGCGCGCACGCCGCTCATCATCAGCGGCCCCACCGACGAGGCGACCGACAAGTACTATCTGGTGAACCAGGTCATCCCGTCGATGATCCGGGACCAGGACTTCACCGTCGACGAGAAGACCCGCACGGTGGTGATGACCGACTCCGGCATCGGCAAGATGGAGAAGAAGCTCAGGATCGAAAACCTCTACGACCCGGACCAGATCGAGACGCTCCACCACGTGGAGCAGGCCCTGCGCGCCCACCACCTGTACCGCAACGAGGTGGACTACGTGGTGAAGGGGGGCGAGGTCGTCATCGTGGACGAGTTCACCGGCCGGCTCATGCCGGGCCGCCGCTGGTCGGACGGCCTGCACCAGGCGATCGAGGCGAAGGAAGGCGTCAAGATCGAGAACGAGAACCAGACGCTCGCGACGATCTCCTTCCAGAACTACTTCCGCATGTACTCGAAGCTGGCCGGCATGACCGGCACGGCCGACACCGAGGCGGAGGAGTTCGCCAAGATCTACAACCTCGACGTCGTCGTGGTGCCGACCAACCGCCAGAACATCCGGAAGGACTCCGAGGACCTCGTCTACAAGACCGAGCGCGAGAAATTCAACGCGCTCTGCGCCGAGATCGAGGAGCGGCACGGGAAGGGACAGCCCATCCTGGTCGGCACCGTCTCGGTGGCGAAGAGCGAGGTGGTCTCGTCGCTCCTCAAGAAGCGCGCGGTGCCGCACAACGTCCTCAACGCCAAGCACCACCAGCGCGAGGCGGAGATCGTCGCGCAGGCGGGTCGCAAGGGCGCGGTCACCATCTCCACCAACATGGCCGGCCGCGGCACCGACATCGTCCTCGGTGGCAACCCCGAGATGATGGCGAAGCACGAGATCGGTCCCGAGCCCGACGCGCCGATGGACGGCGAGGAAGAGGATGCGTTCGAGGCGCGCCGTGCCGACCGGGAGCGCCGGCTCAAGGAGCTGACCGAGCGCCTCAAGGCGCAGACGGCGAAGGAGCACGACGAGGTGACTGCCCTGGGTGGCCTCCACATCCTCGGAACCGAGCGGCACGAGTCCCGCCGCATCGACAACCAGCTGCGCGGCCGCGGTGGACGTCAGGGCGATCCCGGCTCCTCCATCTTCTACCTCTCGCTCGAAGACGACCTCATGCGGATCTTCGGGTCCGACCGCATCTCCAGGATGATGGAGACGCTGGGCATGAAGGAGGGCGAGCAGATCGAGCACCGGTGGCTTTCCAAGGCCATCGAGAACGCCCAGAAGAAGGTGGAGGCCCACAACTTCGACATCCGCAAGAACCTGCTCGACTACGACGACGTGATGAACCAGCAGCGCAAGTCGGTCTACCGGCTGCGCCGCATGGTGCTCGGATTCGGAGCGGGGGTCCCCGTCGTCGAGTTCGACGAGGACCCGAAGACGCGCAAGAAGACGCGCCGCGAGCAGGTGTGGACATGGGCTGACGCGCGCGAGCACCTCCTCGACGTGGTCGAGGACCTCGTCATCGACATGGTGGCGAACACCTGCCCCGAGGGCACGTCACCCGCCAAGTGGGACCTCGACGCGCTCTCCACGCTGGTGCGGGACCAGTTCGGGCTCGAGGTGAAGTTCGGCGGCCAGCTCGCCGCTCGCGGTGGCGAGGCGCGCGCCGCCATCGAAGAGCAGGTCTTCAACGTCGTCGAGAAGGCCTACCGCGGCAAGGAGGAGCAGCTGGCGCTGGACGCCGACGGCGTGCCGGTGCTGCGCCGGTGGGAGCAGTACATCTATCTACAATCGATCGACCAACTGTGGAAGGACCACCTGCTCGCGATGGACCACCTGCGGCAGGGGATCGGACTGCGCGGCTACGGCCAGAAGGACCCGAAGCAGGAGTACAAGAAGGAAGGCTACGAGATGTTCGTGCAGATGACCTGGCGCGTGAAGAGCGCCGTCATCGGCAACATCCTCCGCCTCCAGCTCGTGCGGCAGGAGACCGCCGAGGAGATCGAGGCCAAACGCATGGCCCTGGCCCGCAAGCAGCGCGTCATCGAGAGCCACGGTGGAGACGGTGACGGTGCGGCGAAGCCGAAGCAGGAGACCGTAGTCCGCACCCAGCCCAAGGTCGGCCGCAACGAGCCGTGTCCGTGCGGGTCGGGGAAGAAGTACAAGAAGTGCCACGGAGCGACCGAGGCGACCGCGTAGCTGCCCGCTCAGGACTGGGGCAACCCACCTCCCCTCTCGATGCCTGTTGTTGAGCAACCTTTGCGCGTGGTCGCGTCATGACCCGTCTCGAGGTTGCATCCCTGGACCCTCGTGGCGGTGCTCGGTTGGCGATCGCCCCGTCCAGCGCTTGAAGGCGCGAGCAAATGCGCTCTGCTCGGAGAATCCGAGCAGCCAGCTCACTTCGGCGAGCGACACGTCTCCCGCGCTCAGGAAGACCTGCGCCCTCTCGCGCCGGACCGCGTCCGTCAGCTCTCCGAATGTGGTCTTCCGCGCCTCGAGGGATCGCTGCAGCGACCGCCGGCTCGTCCCGATCCGGCGAGCCACGGCCGCGAGCGACGGGCGCACGCCCGGGAGCTCGACCGCGATGGCGAGGCGGACCCGGGCGACGAGGTCTGCGCCCGCCGGGTCGCGGTCGAGCAGAAGGCGCGCGTGGGCGTCGAGGAGCGCGAAGAGCTCAGGATCCCCCGCGCGCGCCGGGAGCTCCCAAGCGTCGCGAGAGAAGGTCACCGCGGCGGAATCGGCGTCGAAGCGTGGTCGGACGCGGAAGAGGCGAACGTGTTCTCCGACGTTGTCGGGGCGCGCGAAGGTGAATCTGACGCCGAGCGGGTCCCACGGCTGGGCCGTCACCTCGCGGGCGCGCAGCACCAGGATGGCCAGCGTGAACTCCTGCGCCGCTGCGGGGACCGGCGTCCCATCCACCGCACTGAACACCAGGCCCACCTGGTCGCCTGACTCCTCCACGCGCAGGTCACCGCGAGGATCGATCAGGCGGAAGTAGGCGGCCACGCGCCGCAGTCCGTCGCCTAGCGTCGGCCCGGTCGTGCCGAGGTAGTCGAGGACGCGGTAGGCGCCGAAGCGGGCCGCCTCCGCCGCGTGCAGCGCGAGGTGCGGATCCCGTGCGGTGGCGTAGGCCTCACGCCAGAGCGCGTCCGAAGCTGCGGCAGGCACCCGAGTTTCGGGATCCCGGAGCGCGTCCCAGCCCAGTCCAGCGCGCGCCAGAATGGCGCCGGCGTCGAGCCCGAGGCGGCCGCAGGCTTCAAGGAGCGCGCGGCACGCGACCGGCGCCACGAGCGGGACCATGGCGCCAGGCTATCACGCTCGCCGCCTTAGTTCGGCGCGCCGAGGTAGCGGCGCACTGCCGCCAAGCTCTCGGCGGGCTTCTCGCCGAACATGGTGTGCCCCGCTCCCTCGATGACCTCGAGCTCGGCGTTCGGGAAGTACCGCATGTGGCGACGTTGCTGGGCCTCGCCGATCACGGTGTTGCAGCTCCCGGCGAGGAACAGGACCTTGCGGCGGAACTGCTCCACGCCCGTGATGAACTCGACCCTGGGGTCCCCCTCTTTGTCGAATCCCTCCCGAAACAGGGCGGCGTTGGCTCGCGCGCCGAAGCGCCAGGTCTCCATCCTGGCAGTGGAGAGATCCCGCCCGCAGTAGTAGCCCGCCATGGGGTGGCCCGCGACGCGGGCGGTCATGAGGGCGTTGGCGCGGTAGTCATGGCGCGCCTCCTCGTCGAGGCCGTCAACGTCGAGCGACTCGAACCACACTCTCGTGCCCGCCCAGATGAGGCCGAAGCTCACCGCCGGGCGCATGCGGTTCGTCGCAGCCATCAGGATCCGGCCGGTCTCGACGGAGAGCATCCCCGGCTCAGCAAGCACGACGTGGTCGATCTTCTCTGGGTGCTGCCCGACATAGCCAGAGGCGAGCATGGCTCCCCAAGAGTGCCCGATGAGGCTCACCGTCCGGCCGCGGCTGAAATGGTCGACCACGGCGTCGAGCTCCGCGTAGAAGTCGGCGAGCTTCAGGCGATCCTCGCCCACGCGCTCGGAGAGCCCGCTGCCGCGCTGGTCGTAGAAGACCACGTGGTACTGATCCGCGAGCGCCTCGAGAGGCAAGAGGCTCCGGTGGTCGCCTCCGGGTCCGCCATGGAGGACGAGGACTGTCGGGTTGTTCGGGTCGCCCGAGGTCCGGAAGTGAAGCCTCACGTGTCCGACCTCCAGGCTCGAGAGGGAGGGGTCGTCCGACACCGTTCGCGGGATGCTGGCCGCCGCGCAACCAGCGGCAAGGAGCAGCAGGGCCGCCCCATGGCCCGTTCCGGGATGGAGCATCGCAGGTCGTCGAATCATGCGGCGACAGTGGGCCAGTCGCGCCGGGGCTCGCTTGACGACGCGTGCCAAAAGGCCGACCGCGCGCGCCAGGGCACTGGAAGTGAGCGGTGAGCTACGGCGCCCACGCGCGGTACGGCCTTCGGACTCTGCGCGTGGTGTTACCTTGCGGTGACGCACCCGTGGTTGCCCAAGGCTACGAGGCAGGTGGCCACCGCGGCACGTTCTTCGGGCAGGCGGAAGATGCGTTCGTGGGGACCCTCGCGCTCGTGCCACAGCTTGCCGACCGGCTCCGCGTCCCCGTGATCGCGGCGGGCGGCATCATGGACGGCCGCGGCGTCGTTCGCGAGGCCGAAGAGGCGCGCACCAGCCTCGAGGGGTCGAGGCGGTGAGGCGCCCGCCGTGCGGGTCGCGAGGGAGGCAGTGGCTGGATGCGTCACGCGTCACAGCGCGGCCTCCTCCCATGGGAAGACCAAGTGACACGCGCCTGACCTCGACCCTGCGCAGGCCGAAACAGGACATTTCTACTTTGCTAGAAAGCGGACATTCCTACTTTGCGTTGAAACCGCGCCGTCTCCTGCGCGTGACGTAGCCTATGGCCCGTGGACGTCTTTACGCGCCATCGACCTCCTTCGGCAGCGCCAGTTCGGGCTCAGGAGGCAGGTTCAGCACCGTCTCCGGGATGAGCTCCACCACGAAGTCGATCACGTCGCGGATGGAGAGCATGCCCACCGGTACGCCCTGATCGTCGACGAGCGGGATGTGACGGAAGCGGCCCACGCTCATCTTGTTGAGCGCGTAGGCGAGGCTGTCCTTCGGGTGAAGCGTCTCGGGCGCCTTCGTCATCACCTTCTCCAGCGCGATCCGCCCGTAGCCCTTCTTGGCGAGCACGCGCTGCAGGAGATCGCGCTCGGTGAGGATGCCGGCGAGCTTGCGCGGCCGCTTCTTCGCGACCACCATCACCGCCCCGACCTTCTTCTTGCGCATGGTCTCGATCGCCTTCGACACCGGCGCGTCCAGGGGCAGGGTCACCGGAGACGACGTGGTGACGTCCTGGATGCGGGTCTCGAGGATGGCGCGCCCGACGTCAGCGTGGCGATCGATCTCGGGCGCCCCCTCGTCGCCCTCCATCGGCGCGTCGAGCGGGGACTCACGAGGCTGTTCGGCCTCTTCGGTGCGGTGCTCTTCGTGGCGGGGTTCTTCGTCGCGAATCTGTTCCGGTGGCATGGCACCTCCTCCGGCGAGGGGTGGAACCGCCTGTGATTGTGTGAAGGTCGGCCCACATGAGCACACGAACGGTCAAGGGCCTGCAACGACCCTGAGAGGGGCCGCCCAAAACAGCGGTCCCGTCGGCATCCTGAGAATCCCGATGAGGGGGTGAGCGTGGAGACGCCGATACCCTTCGATCTCGACCTCACGGTCCGCAGCCACGGGTTCTACGACCTCGCGCCCTGGTCCTACGATCCGGCACGGCGCCTGCTAGCGCGCCCGCTCCTCCTCGCGAGCCGTCGGAGGGTCTCCGTGGAGGTCGCGCCCCGCGAGAGCGCCAGCGCGGGGCTGGCGCTCAGGATCGCGGTCGAGGGACGGCTCTCGGCGGCTGACGCGCGCGGCGCGCGATCCCTGGTGCGCGCCTGTCTCGCGCTCGACGAGGACCTGTCGCCCTTCTACTCGCGCATCAGAGAGCTGGAACATGCGCGGCCCACGCGGAGGCCTCTGCCCCAGCTCGCCTGGGTGGTGGACCGCGGCGCCGGACGCCTCCTGAGGTCGCCGAGCGTCTTCGAGGACGCGATGAAGACGCTCTGCACCACCAACTGCACCTGGGCGCTCACGCGGGTGATGGTGAAGAACCTCGTCGAGAAGCTGGGGAAGCCGGCGCCGCTCGGCGGCCATACCTTCCCGACACCCGAGGCGATGGCGGAGCAGCCGGAGCGTTTTTACCGGGACCTCATCCGCGCCGGGTACCGCTCGGGGGCCATGCTCACCATCGCACGGGAAGTGGCCTCTGGGACGCTCGACATGGAACGCTGGCGCGGTTCCGCGCTGCCCACGGACGAGCTCGCCGTGCGCATCCGGGAGCTGCCCGGTTTCGGACCCTACGCGACCGAGCATCTCCTGAAGCTGCTCGGGCGCTACGATCACCTCGCGCTGGATTCGTGGACGCGCAGCAAGCTCGCCCGCCTGAGAGGATCCCGGCGCGCGCCGTCCGACCGCGCCATGAAGCGTTGGTACGAGCCGTACGGCCGCTTCGCCGGACTCGCCATGTGGCTCGAGGTCACGGCTGACTGGCACGGAGCAGCGCCGAGCTGGCCTAGCTGCTAGGGCAAGGCTCACTCCCCGCCTCGGACGGTATTCGTATTCGTTACGATGGGTTTTCGCCTTGCCACCGCGTCGGACCGTTCTGGTATGAGGACTCGCGTCAACGACCCTGGAGGCTGCTGATCCCCCCAGCTGCCCGGTTTCACGAAGGAACCCTCGATGCCTCTGTCATCCATGCGTCACACCGCTCGACGAGCTCGAGCGGGTGGCGTCCCCCACCAGGAAGCTGTCGCGAGCAACTGCGCCCCGGGAACCCTGGGCACATGAACTGGTTCAGGCGCCTCTTCACTCCCGGACGCGAACCGACGCCGGCCCTGCTCGAGGCACCGGCCCCGGTGCCTCCCTGGGCTCTCGATCTGCTGGAGGGAGTCCAGAAGGCCGGCCGCGCGCAAGCCAGAGCCATGGCGCGCATCGAGGCGCTCGAATCGAAGCTCGAGGGTGGCTTCGCCGACCTGCGCTCCAGGGTCAGCCCCAGACCTGCCGCTGCGCTCTCCTTCGACGAGGTGCTAGACGCCATGGACATCCTGGACGAGGCGTGCCGGACCCTCGAGGGGGCCGGGAACGCGCCAGCGGCGCAAGGCCTTCGCGGAGTCGTCGATCGGCTGCAGCGTTTTCTCGCCCGGATGGGACTCACGCGTGTGGCGGAGCCGCCTGTTACGCTGGACGGCAGGCTCTTTCGCGCTGTCGGTATCGTGGAGCGCCCCGACCTCGCAGATGGTGCACCGGCGCAGGTGGTGCGCGCCGCGACCCTCGCAGGCGAGCGCGTCGTTCGAGAGGGAGAAGTCTTGATCAATCGGAGGCCTTGAGCATGACCGCGTTCGGAATCGACCTCGGAACAACCAACTCCTCGATCTCCTGGCTCAAGGAGGGCAAGCCGACGCCCATCCTGGTGGATGGCCACCCCATCATGCCCTCGGTGGTGATGTACGACGCCGATCGCGTGGTGGTGGGCCGCGAGGCGCGAAACCTCGAGCTGCAGCGACCGGATGCGACCATCCGCTCGGTGAAGCGGCGCATGGGACAGGAGCACCAGTACCTCGCCGCCGGCCGATCCGTCACCCCGGAGGAGGTCTCGGCGGAGATCCTTCGCGCGCTGAAGCGCGGAGCCGAGGAGGTGACCGGCCAGGCGGTGAACGACGTCGTCGTCACCGTGCCGGCGTACTTCGACGACGCCCAGCGGCGCGCCACATTGAAGGCGGGTGAGCTGGCGGGCCTGAACGTGCTGCGCTTGCTCAACGAGCCCACCAGCGCGTCACTCGTCTACGACCAGGTCGCCGAGGCCGAGGCCGCTCCCGAGATCGTGATGATCTACGATCTCGGCGGCGGCACCTTCGACGTGTCCATCCTCGAGGTGGTCGAAGGGGTGCGCGAAGTGCGTGCCACCGCCGGCAACACACACCTCGGGGGCGACGACTTCGACGAGGCGCTGGTGCAGCTCTTCGTCGAGGAGCTCCGCCAGAGCGGGGCCAGCCCCAAGGACGACGCTCGAGCGATGGCCCGCCTCCGCCGACTGGCGGAGGACGCGAAGATCCGGTTGTCGTCCGACACCGAGATCCGGGTGCGCGAGGAGTTCCTGTGCCGAGACGATCGCGGCCGCCCCGTCCAGCTCGACCGCACGGTGACCCGTCGCGAGCTCGAGCGGCGCATCGCGCCGCTGCTCGAGTCCACCATCGCGCTCTGCCGGCGCGCCGTGGACGATGCCCGGCTCTCCGGACAGTCCCTCGGGCGCATCTGCCTCGTCGGCGGCTCCACCCGCATCCCCATGGCCCGCGCGCTGCTCACCGAAGCATTCCAGGCCGATATCCACGAGGAGATCGACCCTGATCTGGCAGTCGCGCTGGGTGCTTCGGTGCAAGCCGGGATGCTCACGGGCATCGACGTCGAGCGCATCCTCGTGGACGTGGCCGCGCATTCGCTTGGCGTACGGGTGGTCTCGGAAGGCGACCTCGAGCGCGAGCAGCCCGACACGTTCGCCCCCGTCCTGCGGCGCAACACCGTGCTCCCGGCCACCCGGACCGAGGAGTACTACACGATGAGCGAAGATCAGGAGGAGGTGGACGTCGAGGTGTTCCAGGGCGAAGCGCCCCGCTGCTCGCAGAACGCCTGCGTGGGCTCGTTCACGTTCGCCTTGCGGCCGGCCCCCGCGGACTCGCCCGTGCGCGTGGAGTTCGCCTACGACCTCAACGGGGTCGTCCGCGTTTCCGTCTCGCAGCCGGGCACGGACAATGCCAAGACGGTGGCGCTTTCGGTGGCCGACGCGGGGAGAGCCGCACAGGGCAGTGCCGAGCAGAGCGCCGTGGAGCGCAAGGCGCGCGGCTTGCTCTCCAAGCTCACGGGTGACGACCGAGCCGAGCTCGAGGCGCTCCTCGAGAGCTACGTCGCCTCGGAGGGGACCGAACGGCAGGTCGCGGAGGAAGCGTTGCTCGATTTCTTCCTCGATCTCGAGGATCTCGAGCAAGACGGCGGTGAGCCCTGAAACACGGAGGCGGCCATGGCGAGACCGAACCGGGAAGAGCGGCAACGGCAACAGGCGCTCCAGGACCTGTCGACGGGGCTCGCGCGTGGTGACGCGGAGCGGGCGGTCTCGGCTCTGCTCCGGCTGCCGGCTCCCGAGAGGGCCTCCGGCCTCGCCGACGTCGCCCCGCTCTTCCGCGCCACCGTGGCGAGGGAGTTTCGCGCAGGAAACTGGTCGCGCCTCGTGTCCTGCGCGGCGCGCGCCGAGCGCGAGCCGCGCCTCTTGGTGGAGGACGCCGCCGCCGAGGACGAACGAGAGGCGCGCTGGGCGCTGATGTGGGGCGCCGCCCGCTCGCGCGAATGGGCGCGCGCTCGCCTCCATTTCTCCGCGCTCGCCGCCCACCTGCCGGCGCGCCTCGCCGCTGCAATTCAAGCGTACCTGGCCGCGGACGGTGCGCCGGAACCGGAGCTCTTCCTGGCGCTGCGGCCGCCGCCACAGGAGAGCCCGGCCGATCCCCGACTTGGCTATGACCCCGGGCAGCGCGCGGCGTCCAGAGGCGCGTCGGCACGCGCTCCGATGGGCCCCGAGGAGGTCGAGCCTGCCGTGCTCGCCAGCCGGGCGCTCCTCGGACCCGCGGAGTTCGTGGTCGCGATGGAGAGATGGGCCGACGGGGTTCCTCCCGGCCTGGCGCCGGCGCTCCTCACCTTGGCGGCACGACTCGTCGCAGGTGACGTCTGCGCGCGGCTCGTGGCAGGCGCTCCCGCCTGGGAACCGGCGCGGGCGGTGGCGCGCTTCTTCCGCCGCCTCGGAGCGCCGGCAGAGCTCGCCGCCGAGGCAACGCTCGCGCTGCGGGCCGCGGGCGCCGCGGCGCGGGAGCGGAGCGAGGGCCTCGGTCGCGAGGAGGCGCTGTCCGTCGCCGAGATCGTGGGCGCCGCGGCCCTGCACCCGGGATTGCGCGGCGCCGCGGTGGCTCTCGCCGCACACACGCCCTTCGCGATCGGGGCGCGGTCGATCGCGCTGGACATGCTGAAGGAGCTGTGTCAGCTGCCGGACGGCTCGCCGCTGCTCCTCAAGGCCCTGGGGGTCTGGGCCACCAGGGCCGAGCCTGGCGCCTGCCCGCCACCATGGATCGAGCGTGGATTCACCCAGCTCCTCGACCGCCAAGGCGAGCTCGCCCGATGCCTTCGCGAGGTGCCCCTCCGCACGCAGCAGGCGGCGGTCGCGACCGCTCCCGCCTCCTTGCCGGTTGCCGACGCGGAGCGCTTCCTCGACCAGGCGTGGCGGTGGGCAGACGACGGCGCGAAACAGGCGCTGCTGGACGGCTTCGACGAGCTGCTCTCGCGGGTGCGCGCCACCCAGGGAAGGCCGCCCGCGTTGCCCCCCGCGCTCCTGCAAGGGCTCTTGCTGGAGATGGCCGCCGAGATGGGGATGGAGCCGAACGAGGGTGAGCTGCGCGAGATGCTCGACTCTCCGATGGGGCGTCAGCTGGCGCGCCGCATGATGGCCGGGGCGATGCCTGATACCGGCGAGCGGCTCCCGGAGGTGGCCCGCCGCCTCTGGGATCGCTTCGCGGAGAGGATCGTGCCGTACCGGATCTCGTATCTGGAAACGGCGCTGGAGAACTCGAAGGGCAAGGTCGAGCGCGATCGCGCCGCCGAGCGCTACCTCGGCGACAGGAGCGGCGACGCCCTCACCATGCTCGAGGCCATCCGGTCGGCAGAGCGCGAGGACTGTCCGCGCGCGTCCAAGGCGATGCTCGAGCGCCTCGTGGGGCGCCTCAAGGGGGATCGCGACGGCCTCGCTCGGGCCTTGCTGGAGGCGGGGCGGCTGCGCCTTCGCCGGGGTATTCGAGGGCCTCTGGCGCGCGCCTTCGAAGCCGTGGACACGCAGGCGCGCGCGCGCGGCGAAGCGGAGTCGCGCGACGTGGCGCCGGCTCGACTCGAGGCGAGTCTACTGGATCGCCGGCGTCGGCCTTCGCGCGCGAACGCACGTGGAAGGCCCGCGAAGAAGAGGGATGCGGGCCGGAAACAGAGGCACGAGCAGCAGCAGCTCTTCCCGCTGGAACAGAGCGGCACGCGCAGGTGAGCCGGCATGGCAGACAAAGACCCTTTCGAGGCCCTCGAGATCACCGCCACCCTGGATGTGGCGCAGGTGAAGCGCGCATACTTCGCGCTCCTGCAAAGGCATCCGCCGCACATCGATCCTGAGGGGTTCCGCCGCATCCGGGCCGCATACGAGGCGCTCATGGCTCCGGGGGCCCGGGGCCTGGCCTATGCGACCGCGCCGATCGGGGCAGCCGAGGAGCTGGCCCGATGGCACGGGCGCTGGGACGCGCCGATGCAACAGGCCCTCTCGCATTTCAATGAGGCGAGCGCGCGAGCCACGGCCATCGAGTCATTCGTGGCGGGGGCGTCGAGAATGACCTTGTCCGGCGCCGCTGCGATGTTCGGCGCACCCGGGCTCGCCGGCCAAGGTGACGGTGGTGACGGCTGACCGTTGCGGCTCGAGGCCACGGCCAACTGGAACGGGGTGGCTCCAACGGGAGTCCCCTGACGCGGGGCGTCTTGACGCGAGGCGTCACCGCAATCAGACTGGCAGTGTCGTTGACTCGAAAATCAACGGAGCCCGACATGGCCTCTCCAGCCGAGAAGATGAACCTCCCGCCCCTCCCTCCAGGTGGAGGGTTTCTCATCGCCCCGGTCGGCTCGGAGCGCATCCGAACCGCCGACGACTTCACCGACGATCAGCGCGCGTTCTTGAAGACCGCGGAGAAGTTCGCCGTCGAGCGCGTCCTGGCCAACGCCGAGCGGATCGAGCACAAGGACTTCCCGCTCCTGCGCCGGCTCCTGCGCGAGGCGGGCGAGCTCGGCCTGCTCGGGCTCGATGTTCCGGAGGCGTATGGTGGCCTCGCCCAGGACGAGACCTCCTCGATGCTCGTCACCGAGGCGATGGCCAAGAACGGTTCGTGGTCGGTGACGTTCGGCGCGCAAGCCGGCATCGGCACCCTCCCCATCGTCTACTTCGGCTCCGAGGCGCAGAAGCAGAGGTACCTCCCCAGGCTGGTGAGCGGCGAGCTCGTCTCCGCATATGCGCTCAGTGAAGCGTCGTCCGGCTCCGATGCCCTCGGGGCGCGGACGAAGGCGGTGCTCTCGCCCGACGGCAAACAGTGGGTCCTGAACGGCTCGAAGCAGTGGATCACGAACGCAGGCTTCGCCGACCTCTTCATCGTCTTCGCCAAGATCGACGGTGAGGGCTTCAGCGCCTTCATCGTCGAGAAGGGCGCTCCCGGATTCACGGTCGGTCCCGAGGAGCACAAGATGGGGATTCGCGGCAGCTCGACCTGCGCGCTCGTCTTCGAGGACGCCACGATCCCGTTCGAGAACCTGCTCGGAGAGCCCGGCAAGGGGCACCGCGTCGCCTTCAACATCCTGAACATCGGCCGGCTCAAGCTGGGCGTGGCCTGCGTCGCCGGTTGCCGCAACGCCATCCAGCTCGCGGTCCAGTACGGTAAGGACCGCAAGGCGTTCGGCCAGGCCATCACCGCGTTCGGGCTCATCCGCGAGAAGCTCGCCCACATGGTGGCGCTCGTCTACGCGGGTGAGGCGATGAGCTATCGAACCACCGGCCTCATCGACGACCGCATCGCGCTCTCGTCTGCGAAGCGCGGCTCGCTCGAGCACGACAAGGACGTCATCGCCGCCATCGAGGAGTACAACATCGAGGCCTCCATCCTGAAGGTGTGGGGCTCCGAGGCCCTCTCGCAGGTCGCCGACGAGGCGCTCCAGATCCACGGCGGGTACGGCTTCGTCGAGGAGTACGCCATCGAGCGGGTCTACCGCGACAACCGCGTCAACCGGATCTTCGAGGGCACGAACGAGATCAACCGGATGCTCATCCCGGGGACCATGCTGAAGCGGGCCGCGAAGGGTCAGTTCCCGCTCCTCGAGCTGGCCCGCTCGGTCGGCCAGGCCATCGCCCGGGGCGAGCTGCCACGGATCGGCCCTGGCCCGCTGGCGCGCGAGAAGCGCATGGCGGAGCTCAACAAGTACCTCATGGTCCACGCGCTGCAAACCGCCGTCGATACCTTCGGTCCGGCGCTCTCCGACAGGCAGGAGGTCCTGGGCGCGCTGGCCGACATCGCCATCGAGGCGTACGCGGTGGACAGCGCCGTGGCGCGCGCGCTCCAGTCGGCGCGAGCGGGCGCGGTGGATCCGGTGGCCGAGGCGTGCGTGAAGCTGTACGCGCTCGAGTCGCACGAGCGCGCCTACGCGCGGGCGAAGAAGGCCATCCGCGCCACGGTGGTGGACCCGTCGGCCTGTCGAGGCCACCTGTCCACGCTGCGCGAGCTCTTCGACGAGGGTCCCGCGGACGTGACGGCGCTCCGCGAGATCATCGTCGCGAGGACTCTGGAGAGCGTCTAGGCTAGCCCTCCTCTATCCGGGGGAGGACGGGCTTGATGTCGACGATCGGCGTCCCATCCATCGCCTCCAGCGGGCGAACCCTGAGGCGGGTCGGTCCTCCGACCTCCATCACCTCCACCCGGTGCAGGCCGATGGGATTGGGCCGGTCCGGGGACCGCGTCGAGAAGACCCCCCGAGGAGGTCGGGCAAGGTCCCCCCTGGGGTTGACCTTGAGGACGTCGCGGCGCCCCTGGTGGAGCCAAGTGAGGACGAGGATCTCGGAGCCTGCTTCGATGCCGTCGAGTGCGTCCGCGAACGCCGGATCGATCTCGAGCCAGGCGTCAGGTGCTCCTTCCCGGCCCTGCTTCGGGCACTGTTCCCTCGACAGGAGAGGCGAACGGACGCTTCCCACCGGACGAAGGACGTATTCGGGCACGCATCCGGCATCCATAGGGTGGCTCCTCGACTCGCACGGGTACCCGTGGCTAGCTAGCTCCCGAAGTCGCGGCGGTACATGCGGACCACCGCGACGAGAAACGAGACAGCGAGCGGCCCGATCAGGAAGCCGACCGGGCCGAAGACCGCCAGGCCGCCGAAGAGGGCGAAGAAGATGATCGCGCCGTGGATGGGGACGCCGCCCCGGATGATGATCGGCTTCACCACGTTGTCGATCATCGCCACCACCCCGAAGGCGTAGGCGCCGAGGAAGATGCCGGCGGCGGTGTGGCCGGTGGCGATCTTCACCACCGCCACGAGCACGACGACGATCGTCGCGCCCAGGAACGGCACGAGCGAGAGGACGAAGGTCATGACGGCGAAGAAGATCGGGTTCGGCACGCCCGCGATGAGGAAGCCCACGAACGCGACCACCGACTGCACCCCGCCGGTGGCGATGGTGGAGACGAGCACGGTGACGGTGACGCGCCGGAACTCGCGCAGGAGCTCCGTGACCTGCCCGCGCTTGAGCGGGATGGCCTCGTTCAGCCAGTTCACCAGCGCAGGGCCGTCCAGGAGCAGGAAGTAGAGCGCGACGAGCATGAGCACGCTGTGGAAGAGGAAGCTGCCGGTGGCGGAGAGCAGGTTCCCGACGACCGCCGCCGCGCGCGCCCCCTGAGCCGTCGCGATCTCCTGGAACCGCTCGAGGGTGCCCGGGAGCGCCTGCTGCAGGTGCTCGGCGAGCGGGCGCAGCACCGTGGGGACCCGTTGCACGAGGCCGTCGAGGACGTCGCCGTGGATCGCCTGGCGCAGCCAGCCCACCCCGTTCTGGATCTGGGGGACGAGCACGGCGCCCAGCGCCGAGAGCGGCCCCGCACCGCCACCACGATCGACGCGGTGAGGAGGGAGGCGGAAAGGGTGCGGCGGCCACCCAGCGCGGTGGCGAGACGCGTCGTCCAGGGTGCGAGGGCGCCTGCCAGCACCGCCGCCACGAAGAGCGAGGTGCCGAAAGGCAGCATGATGGCGATGAGCAGCAGGACCGCCAGGACCGCCAGGATGACGAGGACCGCGTGCGCGGTGCGAGCCGGTACCATGGGCTAGCGCTGCTCCTGGTCGGCATGCTCGGCGCGCACGATGAGGCAGTTTACCATAGGTACGCTCGTCCCGGCGGCGGGCCTCCGGCGCGTTCGCTCGCTGGCGCGAGCGAGCCGCCGGCTCCCGCCGCCTCTCGGATCCGAGGGGACTCCGTCCCGCCCCTCCCGCTGCGCGGGGTGAGGGGGATGGGACACAGGATCGACGTGTCGTCCCGCGCGCGGCACTAGAAGTTGAGGTGGACGCGCTCGGGCGGGATGCCGGCGCGGGCCAGGGTGGCTTTCACGTCGTCGACCATGGCGGTCATCCCGCAGACGAATGCGACGGAGCTCTCGGGCGGCGAGCCGCCGAAGCCAAGGGAGTGCGCCACCTCCTGGACGCGACCGCGCACCCCCTTCCACGCCTCGTCTTCACGGGAGGGGCACAGGACCACGCGCACCCCGCCCCGCTCCCAGGTGAGGTGCTCCCGCGTGTAGGCGAAGTCACCCCCACGGCGTTGGCCGTAGAAGAGCGTCACCCGGTCGAAGGCATCGCGGTGCGCCAGGATGTGCTGCACGAGGGCGCGGATGGGCGCGATCCCGGAGCCGGCGGCGAAGAGGAGGACGTGCCGGCCGCGCCCCTCCTCCAAGGGGAAGCCCTTGCCGAACGGCGCCGAGACGTCGAGCGCGCGGTCGGGGATGCCGCCGGCGATGGCGGCGTCCGCGACGCGCCCGCCGCGCTTGACGAGCAGCTCCATCACTCCGTCAGGCGACGGCGCGGTCGCGAGCGCGAAGTACGCCTCCCCGGCCGGCGTGTGGAGCTTCACGACTTGTCCCGGCCGCTCATGTGCGCCGGCGAGCCGAGGGGGGAGCTCGAGGCGCAGCGCGTGCAGGGTGGGCGTCTCGTCCCAGGCGCCGAGTACGCGCGCTGGAGCGAGAGGGGCGGCGGCGAGCGTCACCCCGTTCCTTTAGCAGTTCCCGGCAGCGCGCGCGGCGCTGGTTTGGGCAGGCGGCGCCACGCCCCCTGCCACTCCCCATGGTCGCGGGAGAGGGTCCTTCACCGGCCGCCGAATGCGCCGGGTGACCGGTGTGAAGGAGCTGGATCGGGGCGCGAGCCACCACGCCACGAGATGCCGCCTACGACACGCGACCCAGGACCCCGAGCATGGCCCGGCCGAACGCCGGGAGGTCCTTCGGTACGCGCGCCGAGACGACGTTGCCGTCCACCACCGCGGGCTCGTCGATCCAGCGCGCCCCAGCGTTCACCAGATCGTCACGGATGCCCACCGTGGAGGTCATACGCCGCCCGCGCACGATACCGGCCGAGATGAGCACCCAGGGGCCGTGACAGATGGTGGCGATCATCCTGCCCGCCTCGTGCACCTCGCGCACTCGCCGCAGCACCTCCGGATCGCGGCGCAGCTTGTCGGGCGCCCAGCCGCCGGGGACGACGAGCCCGACCAGATCCTCGGCGCGGAAGTCCGCCACGCTGCCGTCCACCGGGCACGGATAGCCGTGCTTCCCGCGGTACTCGCGCTCGCCGATGCCGGCGAGCTTCACCACGTAGCCTGACTCCTCCAGCCGCAGCTTCGGGTACCAGACCTCGAGATCCTCGTACTCGGGACCGACCACGATGAGGATGGTGCGCTCGGCGGGCATGATGCGCCTCCTGGGGGTAGCGGCCCCCACGGTGCAAACGTAGCGGTAGCGGGGGTGACAGCCAGTGACTAGTGGCCTTGCCCCTCGGTGCTCATTGACACCTTCGAGGGAGAGTCAAGGCTCTCCACCTTCGTTCGTAACCCGTTGAATTCATGGATGCATGAGCCCCGTTCGGGTGACCTCACCGCCACAGATTACACGGCGGGGCCGCTACCTCTACCGGGGCTGAAGGTTGGTTTCCCGGTCTCGGTGGTGGCCATCGAAGGTATGGTAAGGCTTCTCGGACGGGTGCGCTCGGCGCCATCAACGCCCTCGCGAATGCCCCGCAAGTAGGACCGCGCGTCAGCACCCTGGGATCGAGGCCTGGGCTGCGCACCGCGCCCAGGCCGCCCCTGGCTACGCGATTCGAACAAACTGCGCATCGGACGGAACGCCGGCCCCGTTGACGATGAACAGCAAGTAGAACCCGGGCGGCGCGATGTTGCCGTGCGCAGGAGCATGCGTGTCCAGGCTGGTCGGCGTTCGGCTCACGATCGGCAACTTGATGTAGCGCTGCCCCGCGTCGGTGTGGTGGGTCACCGAGATAGGCGCGAGCAGCACGACCGATTCGATCTCGTTGGACTGCGGCGTCTGGATCGTGAAGCCCGCCCCGTACACCGCATTCGGTGGCGCGGCTGAAATCACTGGGCGCGCGCCGCGGTTCAGGTAACCCGGTGTATAGACCTCCGCGGACATCAGTTGCGGCTCGCCGCCCGCATAGAGCAGCCGCGCATCGGGCATCAGCACGCACACCGAGTGGTACTGGCGCCCGACTGACAGCGGCGCTGTCGGCGTCCACTGGTCGAGTTCGGGGTCGTAGATCTCGGTCGGGAGGACGACCGAGCCGGGATTGCGGCTGCCGATGCTGCATCCCCCGACGATCATGATCTTGCCATCGGGCATCACGACGGCCGCCACGTTGGACCGCGGGTTGTTCATGTCGGCCAGCCGTTGCCAGGCCGCACCGCCGAGGCCGCCGCTGAACTCGATCATTTCGGCCGAGAGCGGATTGCGCGTGGTCGCCATGCCGGACGGACCACCGCCGAACACGAACACCCGCGTGCGCTCCGGGGTGACCGTGGTGTCGATCATCACGAGGCTCATGCCTTCCTGGCGGTTCGGGAACTGCTGCGTCCCGAAGTCGGTCCAGTTGCCCGAAGTGGGCCCCGTGAGGGTCAGGTGCGCGGTGTTCGTGCCCGGCAGCGGGTTCCACGACGTGCGGGTGTGGAAGACGTGCCCGCTGGGCAGCAGGTGCATGCCCGGGTAGAGGCCGGTGAAGCTGCGTGCAGCGCCAGTGACCATCTGCCAGTTCGCCCCGTCGAAGACCTCCACGCTGCTGTTCCCGTCGCCCGAGAAGGCCAGCACACGCCCGTCGGCAAGGCGCACGCCGGTGGGATACCAGCGCCCCTGTGACATGCCACCGGTCGCGCCAAACGTTCCGGCATCCGGATTCATCGGGTCGGGGGTGAAGACATACGCCCGGCTGTTCGAGTGCCCGGGCGCGTCGCCGCCGATGACGAGGAGCCGGCCATCGGCCAGGAAGGTGTGCCCGGCGCAGAAGAAGTCCTCCGGCATCGCGATGGCGGCGGAGAAGGTCCGGTTGACCGGATTGAACAGCCGCGCCTCGAGCGGCAGACCCCGTTCCGCGTGGCCCGAGAAGAGCAGGACACGGCCGTTGTGGAGCTGCGCGCCATGCACGATGAAGATCGGCGCATCGGGCGTGCGTTCCCAGCCGTCTCGATCCCCGCAGCTGTGATGGTCGACGTCCGGGCATTCATGCAGGTGCACACGCTGCTTCGGGAGATGGAAGCACAGCTTGTGCAGTTCCTGCTCGGTCAGCTCGACCTCCTGCAGCGATCGCACCAGCCCAGCCATGCCCTCCATCATGTGCATCTCGACGTGGCAGTGGAACAGGAAGTCGCCCTGCAGCTGGAACTTCCGCTTCTTCGGCCGATGATGGCGCGGCTCGTCCGCTGCGCCGTGTGCGGGCGGTTCGTCGTGGTCCGCCTGCGGTTCGCAGTCGCACTCGCACGGGGGCGGCCACAGCAGTGCTGGCGGCACGACGGAGTCCAGGGTGAACGATTCGGCCGGCCCGATCGACTTGGTGTCGACCGATCCGTCGGCCGTCTTCCAGCGCTGCCCGTGCAGGTGGAAGTTGTGCCACATCATGCCCAGGTCCAGATTGAAGACGTGCCAGCGGATCCGCTTGCCCGACTTCGCCACGATCGTCGGCGTGTTGCCGATGAACGAGCGGCCATTGATGACCAGCGACTCCAACGCGGCGCTCGAACTGTCCGATGCCGTGTGGTCCTGGATACCGCCGTTCTGCCAGGTGACGGTGCCGCCCGGTGCAATCGTCACGTCGTCGGGGTCGAAGCGCGAGGGCGCGTCGAGGATGCTGACGGTCCTGGCCATCGCGCCACCGGCGGTGACGCGCACGGTACCGCGCATGCCGGGGTGGATCTTGCAGAAGTATTCGTAGGTGCCCTGATCGGCGAACAGGTGCGAGAACGTCCCCCCCGGTGCGAGCGTTCCGCTGTCGAACAGCGGCCGGCCCACCGACGGCACGAGGCGATGCAGGAACACCGGCGCCTCGATGTCCACCTTGTCGCAGTGAGGATCGCGCACGACCAGCCCGCCGAACAAACCCCGATTCACCGCTTCCGCCAGGTGTATCGAGTGGTCGTGGAACGGCCAGGGCCCGATGGTGGTCTCGTCGATGTCGAAGACGTAGCACCACCGCCTTCCCGGACAGATCGCATCGCTGCGGTTGCCGTCGTCCTGGTGAACGCCGAACGGCCAGCTGCCGTCCGAGTCGATGCCGTAGTGCACGCCATGCACGTGGAAGCTGTGCGGCTCGTCGTCGGCGTTGAGGACGTGCACGTATAGGCGCTCGCCGGGGTGTGCGTAGAGCACGGTGCCTGGAATGCGACGATCGAAGCTCGGCTCGTTGATGTCGGCGGCGATCAACGGGTCGGTCTTCGGTAGCGTGAAGTCCTTGTCGAGGTACTCGCGGTACACCAGGGCATCGAGCGTGCGGCGCAGAACCTCGGACGGGGGGATCGTGGCGTCCTCGTGCCCGTGGTTGCGCATGCAATCCCGGGGCTCGCGATGGTGATCGTGGGCGTCGGGAGCAACCGGGCTGTACTCGCGCAGCTTCTCGATCTTCAGGTAGACGTGACGCACTGCGGCCATGACCAAGCCCTCCACCGCAATTCATGCCTTCTCATGACTCCTCCTCAGCGGCCGTTCTTCTCCGGTGGTGCGGCTTCCCGGTGATCGCTCGGCGGCCACCGGCGGGAGCCCTTGGTGCATCGAGCGGGCTCCACCAAGGAGTCGGCGGGCGACGTCACCGTGACATGGCAGTCCCACGTGAGCCTAAGGAGGGGGTCCATGGGGGCAGGCGTGAGCAGTCAGCGCGGCGAAGGCCGCACCAAACGCTCTAAGCGGTTCGTCAAAGGCAGAGCGCTATGCCGGATGGCCCGGACAAGACCAACGGCATCGCCGTCGGCGATGTCGCCGACTATCAACTCCTCGCCGCGCGCGCCCGCGGCGGCTTCGACGCCGACGTGCCGTACGTCCAGCCTCCGCCCGGCCCCGGCGTCTTCAAGCCGGTGGCGCCGACGCCTCCCGTCGACATCAAGCTGAAGCAGGGGGGATCTCTCCTCGTGGTGAACCACCCCGAGTACCCGCCGGTGCATGCGACCTTCGTAGCGGCGGTGACAGCCAGTGATTACGTGGCTTTGCGCCCCAGCGCTCATTGACGCCTTCGAGGGAGAGTCGGGGCTCTCGGGGCTTACGGTCGTAACCCGTTGAATTCATGGATGCGTGGGCCCCGCCCCATCTGGAAACGCGCGCGCACTCAGCAGGAGCGCTGCGTCGAAGTCTCGGCGAGGCCGCGCTTCGCGAAGCGCCTTGCCGTGAACTCGAGCCACCCAACATTCCGCAGTCGAACTGCGCGCCGTTCACCGCTTCTGCTCCCGTGACGTTCGTCAAGCGACGGCAGCATGAAATATTCGCCCTTGCTCGCTGTATTCATCTCGGAGTCCACGGGCGTGCTAGAAATGGCTCCTGCGACTGCGGCATGACTATTCGTTAACGACAAAGAGAGCGCCCATGAGCGATGAAACCGTCAAGCGCTGCCCATGCTGTGGCTCGCACTATCAGCGCGTGCGACCCCCGGAGGAGCGCCACCCGGAACCGGCGGGCGAGATCCGGGCCGTGCAAGCCGCCCTCGCCGCCTCCCGCGTCGAGGTCGACGATCTGCGCCAGAGTCTCGAGGCGTGCCAGTTCGCGGCCGGGGAGTGCGCCTGGGCGGCGATCCGGGTCTTGCGCGACGCATGCCAGGTGAGTGGGGCCGAGCTCTCGCCCGGCGAGCAGGATCGCGTGACGCGCGCCCTCGAGCGCGTCGAGTGGTTCGAATGGTGCGACGCCCGACCGGAGTCTGAGTCACGCCGGGAGCTGCGGGCGGTCCTCGCGGCGCTCAAGGTTTCGCGGTCTGTCCACGTGGAGCCCGCCGCGGAGCCAGGCGGGATCCACGCCGAGACGGAGCGCGACGGGGGTCGGGCATTCGACCGGCCAGACGTGCTGGGTCGTCCTCCGGCGCCGCGACGAGCTGGAGGGGGCCCTGGCGCCGTCAGGTTGCAGTGTTGCACCCAGGAAGACCCTTGTACGACGGACGGTTCGTCGAGCGTGGCCGCGCCTGCGAGCAAGATCCCGTGACGCGCGTGGTGGAGCAGGTCGAGGCCGCAGGGTAAGCCTGTCGCATGCTCGTGCACGTCGAGATCCGGCATCCCGGGGTTCGGCATGACCCGGGCCTCGGCTCCGGGCCTCAGGGGAGGTAGGAGAGCGGGTTTCTCGGCCGAGTGCCCTCGCGCACCTCGAAGTGCAAGTGCGGTCCGGTGGTCCGCCCTGACCGGCCAACCTTTGCGATGGGTTGGCCTGCGCCCACGCGGTCGCCATGGCGCACCAGGAGCCTGCTGGCGTGGGCGTAGAGCGTGAGGAGCCCCCCTTCGTGCCGCAGGATGACGATCGAGCCGTAGCCTGACTGCTCGCCCGCGTAGACGACAGTGCCGGTGGCGGCGGCGCCGATACCCGTGCCCTCCGGAGCGGCGATGTCGATGCCGTCGTGGCGCCGGCCCTGGCGGGGGCCGTAGCGGCTGTAGAGCACGCCTTGCAGTGGCCAGCGCAGCCTCGCCTCCTTCGCGCCAGCAGGCGGGCGGACGGGGAGGAGCGGCGCAGGCTTGGGCTCGGCCACCTGCTGCTCGGGCTGCGAGCCGGGCGGGAGAGGTGCCGGTTCCCGCGTGCGCGTGGCGCCGGGCACGAAGATCTCCATTCCCACCTCGAGCTGGCGTGGGTCGCGCAGGCCGTTCACGTCCAGCAGCTCGCGCGGCGGGATCCCGTAGCTCTTCGCGATGCGGTAGAGGGTCTCGCCGCGCTTCACCACATGTACGACGCCGACCAGGTCGGGCTCGACGTGCGGCTCCGGACTGGTGAGCGGCGACGGTGGCTCCGAGGTGCCAGTAGGGCCATGCGCGCAGGAGAGGAGCGCGAGCGCCACCGCCAGCGGCCTTCCCTTGAGACTCGCCTTCTGCTGGTCCGGGCGCTGACTCATCGCTTCCGAGGTGAGTCCGAGTGATTTCCGGGCCCGTTGCGCTTCGCGCAGCGGGCCCTC
>Ga0154716_1095_pt20 | contig 38495 bp, 32 predicted proteins | sample Rifle2008BG16ft_FD_105724 | JGI IMG/M metagenome (GOLD analysis project Ga0154716, IMG submission 105724) | Anaeromyxobacter sp. RBG_16_69_14
CATCGAGGACGTGAACCAGTCCCTCGTGAAGCTGACCGGCCGCCGCGAGTACGACCTGTGCGGCCACCCTGTCGTGGACCTCTTCGCGGACGAGGCCTCGCGCGAGCAGGCGGCCCGCACGTTCGTGCACCCGACCGGCGAGACCGTGCACGAGCTCGAGTTGCAGCTCCGCGCCGCGGACGGGGGAGCCATGGCCGTTTCGCTCAACGGGACCCCACGGCACGGCGCGTCGGGCAAGCTCCTCGGCATGGTCGTCACCGGTCGCCCGGTCGGCGAGCTGCGGCGCGCGTACCACGCCCTGCGGCAGGCGCACGACGATCTGAAGCGCACCCAGCAGCAGCTCCTGCACTCGGAGAAGATGGCCTCCCTCGGCCGGCTGGTGGCGGGCGTGGCGCACGAGCTCAACAACCCGATAAGCTTCGTGCTCGGCAACGTGCACGCGCTGCAGCGGTACGCCTCGCGGCTGGCGCGGTATCTGGAGACGGTCCACCGCGGCGCGCCGGCGGAGGAGCTGAAGTCGCTCCGGGCCGAGCTCCGCATCGATCGCATCATAGGGGACCTGCAGCCGCTCATCGAGGGGACCGTCGAGGGCGCCGAGCGCACGCGCGATATCGTGGACGGGCTGAAGCGCTTTTCCGCGGTTGACCGCGACGAGCAGCAGCGCTTCGATCTGGTGGCCGTCGTGCAGCGGGCGGTGCACTGGGTGGGGAAGGCGATCTCGGGTGGGTTCCGCGCGAACCTGAGCCTGCCCCGGACGTTGATGGTGGTGGGATCGCCCGGTCAGATGCAGCAGGTGGTCATGAACCTGGTGCAGAATGCGCACCACGCTACGAGCGGTCAGGTGTCGCCGCGGGTCGACGTGATCGCCAGGCTGGAGGACGCCTCGGTCGTGCTCGAGTTCCACGACAACGGGCCCGGTATCGATCCAGACAACCTGCCGCGCATCTTCGATCCGTTCTTCACCACCAAACCCGTCGGGAAGGGCACCGGCCTCGGCCTCGCCATCAGCTACGGCATCGTGGAGCGTCACGGTGGCCAGCTCACGGCCGCCAATCACGCCGAGGGCGGCGCCGTGTTCACGCTGCGCTTGCCCGTGGTGTGACGACGGTCCCGGAGCTACGTCCCCGTGCCGGGACCTCCCTCTCCATCGCGTGCCGAGCGGAAGGAGGCTGCGCGCCGCCTGCTCGCGGACTTCGACCTCGAGGCCATCCGCGGCTGGGCCGCCGCCGAGCCGCAGGCTGTGCGGTCGCTGCAGTCGCTGCTCTACGACGAGGACGAACTCGTGCGTTGGCGGGCGGTGGAGGCGCTCGGCCTGGTCGCCGCGGTGCGCGCGCGGGGGGGCCTGGAGCCGGTGCGCGAGCTGCTCCGGCGCACGCTGTGGCTGATGAACGACGAGTCGGGAGGGCTTCTCTGGCACGGGCCCCAGGTGATCGGCGCGGTGCTGGCCAACGTGCCGTCGCTGTGCAGCGAGTTCACTCCGATCGTGGCGAGCTTCCTCGAGGAGGACCCCTTCCGCGTCGGCACGCGCTGGGCGCTGTGGCGCCTGGCGGAGGTGCGCCCCGACCTGCCAGCGGGAGTCGCCGTTGCCCTGACCGCATCGCTCGCCGACCGGGACCCGGCCGTTCGTGGCCACGCTGCGCTTGCGCTGCTCGCCGCGCGCGGCGACGATCTCGAGGCGCTCGCTCGAGACGAGGCGCCGCTCGCCGTGTTCGACCACCGCACGGGCACGCTGCGCGCGACGACCGTCGGGGCCGCCGCCCGAGGTCTACTCTGACCCGCCTCTCGCCGTTTTTCGTGCGCGCCCACGGCAGACCCCCGCCGAAAGCGCAGCGCGAGTAGCGAAAGGCGAGTCCCACACTCCTGGTCGGGCGGGAAAGCGGCGGCAGATTGTCGCATTACCTGCCTGACGGGCTCGGCCGGGGCAGTGAGGGATATATGATAGTTGGAAGATGGGTTTGACGGTTGATATCGGTCACTTGCTGGAGGATGGCGACCTCCCGTCCAAGAACTTGCGCCGTCGTTGCTCCGCGCTTCGCATCGTGCGTTTCATCGAGTACGGCGGCCCGCTCAAGCGGCTCCAGGGCCGCGAGACGCTCATCGAGTGCAAGCAGCACCAGCGCCGCAAGGCGTGCCTCGGGCTCATGTGGGTCACGAAGAGGAGCGACAACCTGCTCGCGGTCTTCTGCTCCCGGTGCCACAAGGTGGAGGCCGTCATCTCCGGGTGGGAGGCGACCGTCTGGGCAGACGGGCCGATGCGGCCGCTGCCCATGACGGAGGACTGAACCCGTAGAGCGAGCAGCGCGTGCTCGCGATGGCCGTTCACGACCTCGCCGCCCCGATTTCAGGCGCGCGAGGTCGCATTTCGTCCGGACGCCTCGCGCGCGCCAGAAGCGATGGTGCCCACCTCCTGCTCCGGTTAGGCCAGCAGGGATGCCAGAGGACGTCTGCCAGTACTGCGGCTGCGACCTCGACGCGCGTCCGCCGGGCCGCGACACGGGGTTTCTCTACGGCGTCGAGTGCAGCCGCTGTCCGCCCGGGAAGAGGCAATCACACGTGCTCGCGCGGCCGGAGCGCGTGGACGCGCTCACCTGTCCCGACTGCGGCGCCACCATCGCGCCCGCCGAGGCGCACCCGGACGTGCTGGTGGTGAAGGAAATGGTGTACGACGTGTGCCCCGACTGCGGCGCGCGCTGCGGCGTCGCGGGCGTGCGCAAGCTGCGCGACGTGGGTGGCGGGACGATGTAGTTCACCTCGGGTCCTCTCTGCCCCTGGTGTGCCGACCCTCACCCCCGGCCCTCTCCCTCCCAGGGAGAGGGTGACGAGATCACGCCCTCTTCCTCTGTGGAGCGAGAAGGGGAGCGCGACGCTCCTGCTATAGTGGGGTTAATCCGATGCTCCATTGCGCCAAGTGCCATCGCGACGTGACCGCGGGAGCGCTGTACTGCGCAGCGTGCGGGGCGGCGATCGTGCCGGAGCAGGCGCCCGGCGAGGCGGCGGATCCATACATCGGGCGGACCTTCAAGGGCATGTACTTCATCGAGTGCCGCGTGGGCAGTGGCGGCATGGGCGACGTGTACAAGGCCGTGCACGTGAACCTGGGTGCGCCGGTAGCGCTCAAGATCCTGAAGAAGTCGCTGCTCGCGGATCCGGCGGTCGCTCGGCGCTTGCACCAGGAGGCCCGCGCCGCCTCGCGGCTGCGACACCACAACGTGATCAACGTGACCGACTTCGGACAGACCGACGACGGGACGCTGTTCATGGCGATGGAGTACGTGGCCGGCAGGAGCCTGGCGCGCGTCATCGCGGAGGGCTTTCCGCTGTCGGAACAGCGCGTCGTGCGCATCGGAGGTCAGATCCTCGCGGCGCTCGCCGAGGCGCACGCTGCCGGGATCCTGCACCGGGACCTGAAGCCCGAGAACGTCATGATCGAGCGGTGGCGGGACGAGCCAGACTCGGTCAAGGTGCTCGACTTCGGGATCGCGAAGATCCAGTCGGCGGGTGACGAAGGCGAGGGCCAGCCGACGCTCACGCAACCAGGGCTGGTTTGTGGCACGCCGGCGTACATGAGCCCGGAGCAGTGCAACGGCGAGGACCTCGACGCGCGCAGCGACCTCTACTCTTTCGGTGTGCTGCTGTACGAGATGCTCACGGGCAAGCGGCCGTTCGACGCGCAGACGCCCATGGAGATGGCGCGCAAGCACCTCACGGAGCAACCGATCCCGCTGGCCCAGCAGTGGGGAGGCCACGCGGTCTCCGCCGATCTCGACGCGCTCGTCATGCGAGCCTTGTCGGCGAGTCGCGACGATCGGCCTGCCAGCGCCGATCAGATGCGAGCGGATCTCCTCGCGTGCGTCCTGCGTCCCGAGTCTGCGAAGAACGAAAACCCGGGCACCCCCACCACCACGGTCGTGCTTCCCTCCTCGCGAACGCCGCCAGGACGGTCGCTGACACCGGCCGCAGCACGACAAGGGAACACGCCCCCGCCACAGGGCCGCAAGGTCCCCTTCAGGGTGGCGGGGGCAGCCGTCAGCGTGCTGGCGATCGTGGCCATCGGCTATGCCTCGCTGCGCGGAGCAGGGACGAAGAACCCAGAACCTGTTCTGTCGCCTGTCCCGGCGCAGTACGCAGATGCCGGGTTCGCTGAAGAGTCGGTGCCGGAGCCCGAGCCGGAGCCAGTGCGGGAGCCCGAGCCGGTGCCGGTGCCGGTGCGGGAGCCGGTGCGGGAGCCGGTGCGGGAGCCGGTGCGGGAGCCGGTGCGGGAGCCGGTGCGGGAGGTGAAGCCCAAGTCAAACCACTGCGCGCGGCCGCTTCACTCGGAGCACGGCGTGGAGAAGATATCGACGCCGGCCGCCGGTACGGGGGACGGCGTGCTCGTCGTCTTGGCTCTGCCCTGGGGCGAGGTCTCCGTGTGCGGCGCTCCTTACGGCGAGGCGCCGGTCGAGCTTCGCGTCCGCGCGGGCACGTACGCGGTGCTCGTGGAGCACGCGTCCGGGTCCGAGCCGCAGACGGTCAGGGTGAACGCTGGATCGCGTTCGTTTGTCCGAGTCAACTTCGCGAAGAACAGGTGACAGAATTGCAAGCCATTCAGCGACTGCTACTCCACGGTCATCCTCCGGATGGTGCTGTTCTCCGAATCCACCACATAGATATTGCCGCGCCCGTCTACCGCCACGGCCGTGGCAGCATTGAACCGCGCGGTGGTGCCGATTCCGTCGACGCTGCCCGACTGCCCTGCCGCCCCCGCCAGAGTGCTCACCACCCCCACCGGAGTGATCCGCCGAACGGTATTGGAATCTGTCACGTAGATGTTTCCGGATCCATCCAGGGCCAACCCGGCGGGCCTGCTGAACAGTGCGGCGGTGCCGGTCCCGTCGGTGCTGCCCGGCTGCCCTGGCGTTCCCGCCAACGTGCTCACCACTCCCGCCGGCGTGATCTTCCGAATGGTGCTGTTGCCCCAATCCGCCACATACACGTTCCCTGACACGTCCACGGCCACGGCGCCGGGGCTGTTGAATCGTGCAGCGGGGCCCGTGCCATCGGCGCTGCCCGGCTGCCCCACCGATCCCGCGAAGGTGCTCACCACCCCCGTCGAGGTGATCCTCCGGATGGTCTCGTTGCCACGATCCGTCACATAGACGTTCCCGGACCTGTCCACGGCGACGCCCCAGGGCCAGTTGAACCGCGCGGAGGCGCCCGTGCCATCGGCGCTGCCCGACTGCATTGCCGTTCCCGCCAACGTGGTCACCGCCTGGTCCACGGTGATCTTCCGGATGGTGTTGGCGCCGAAATCCGCCACGTAGACGTTCTCGCCCGCGTCCACGGCCACGCCGATAGGGTTGAGGAACCGTGCGTCGGCGCCCGTCCCGTCGACGATGCCAACTTGTTCTGCCGTTCCCGCGTAGGTGTCCACCACCCCCGCCGGCGTTGTCTTCCGGATGGTGGCGTTGCCCATATCCGCCACAAAGACGTTCCCGCCCGCGTCCACAGCCACGCCGAGGGGATCGTTGAACCGCGCGGAAGCACCTCTGCCATCGGAGGTGCCAGGCTGCCCTGCCGTTCCCGCCAGCGTGCTCACCACCCCTGTGACGAAGGACGCGGTGACCTCGCGGTCGCCATCCAGAATGACCCCGCACGTCTCGGCGCTCCCATAGTTGCAACCCGTGAATTCTGCGAACGACGACCCCTGATCAGCAGTCGCGGCGAGGTAGACGGTGCTCCTGGCCAGAAGCGGAAGAGCGCAGGTGCTGCCGCAGTCGATGTCGGAACCAGCCACTTTTCCGGAACCTCTGCCTGCTTTCTTGACGGATATCGTGTGGCACTCCCCCGAGGGGAAAGGACAATCGTCGCCTATGTTGCCTGGCCTGGTGCCGCAGCTCACGCAGGTCGTCATCAACGCGACCGCGAACATGGACCTGCACCAGAACGACCCATGCTGGCTGGTCATGGACGCCCCCCCCCCAAAGAGGCGGTCTGCCAGGGCTCAGGCGCATCGAACATCTCCGGCGCACGGAGGCGCACGGCGACGTTCACTGCAGCTTTCGAGTTGCCCGAGAAGCCCTCTGTTTGCGCAAGGATGCCTGACTTCTCCCCACGGTGCTTCGTCAGACGACCTCAGCTGGTCTCTCTAGCACACGTTCGCGCGCACAGGACAGAACGTTTGGCCTCGAAGGCGCCTGCGTGCGCACCTCCAGGGCCTCCGGAGTCGCCTTGGCCGCGCGGGTCGATCAGCTCCGCGCCCCCGTCGCCGTCCCGGCACCACTGATAGCGCATGCCACATGAACTGACGCTCGAGATGGGGGGCGCGGGGGGAGAGTTTCTCCCCTCCGCTTGAGGCGCCGCAAGGCGCCGGACATCAGCTCACAGCGGCGACGGTGACGCTGGAGACTCACATCAACTGGTCGCCGCTGTGAGCTCGGCGATCGTGCCGGGAGCCTTGCGTCCTTTGCCACGGAAGCGGCGGTCGAGCCAGGCGACCGTCTCGTAGAGCGTCTCCTGCGGATCGCGCGCGGCGAAGCCGAGCTCGCGCCCGGCCTTGGCGCTGTCGACGTAGAACCAGTGCTCGCCCATCTCGACCTCTTCGGTTGCGAGGGGCGCCTCGCTGCCGCGCCAGGCGTGGAACTTCTCGAGCAGTCGCGCGCCAGCGATGTTCACGGTCGACGGCAGGCGTACCACGGGCGGCGCGACGCCGGAGATGCGGGCCAGGCGGCCGAAGAGCTCCGCGAAGGTCATGTTCGCGCCACCGAGCAGGTACCGCTCGCCGGGGCGCCCCCTGGAGAGCGCCGCCGCGAAGGCCGCCGCCGCGTCGCGCACGTCGACGAAGGAGAGCCCGCCCGTCGGCATGGCCGGCACGCGCCGCTCCAGGAATTTGAGCACGACGTCGGTGGACGAGAGGCGCGCGTCGCCAGGGCCGAGCAGGAGCGACGGGTTCAGCACCACCACCGGGAACCCCGTGTCGCGGTGGAAGCGGAGCGCCGTCTTCTCCTGGAAGATCTTGGAGAGGTAGTAGGGCCAGCGCGCGACCACGCGGATCGGGTGGTCGTCCTCCTCGCTGTGGACCTTCTCCTCCCTCGAGATGCCGATGGTCCCCGAGCTGGAGGCGAGCACGAACCGCTTCACGCCGGCCGCGTGCGCGTCCTCGAGCAGCGTGCGCGTGCACTCCACGTGGAGCCGGTACAGCGCGGCCGGATCCCCGGGATCGAAGGAGACCCGGCCGGCGAGGTGGTAGACGGCCTCGATGCCCTGGAGCGAGCTCCGTACGGCCGCGCGATCTTCGAGTGGCGCGCGCAGGACCTCGGCCCCCAGCGCCTCGGCTGCGGAGGCGTCTCCGCGCACGATGAGGCGGATGCGATGGCCACTCCGGGCGAGGAGCGGTACGAGCGCCGAGCCGAGGAAGCCGGTGCCGCCGGTGACGAGGAGGTTCACGATTCGTCCTCGCGGCCCCTGGCGTGCCGACCCTCACCACGGTCCTCTCCTTTCCAGGGAGAGGGTGACGAGAGCACTCCCCCTTCCTCCGCGGGACGAGAAGGTGACGAGATACCCTCTCCCTCCGCGGGACGAGAAGCCGGCGTAGAAGGATCGCTGGTGATCGAGGTGTGCCGACCCTCACCCCGGCCCTCTCCCTTCCAGGGAGAGCGTGACGAGATCACTCCCGCTGGCTTCCCGATGGATCGAGAAGGCGTTGCCGAGACGGCCAGGTTCCGGACCGCCCGCTCCATGATCCTGGTCGCCTCCTTGTGCGCCTCGCCCTTGGGCAGCTCCGCCGTTCGGCGGCGCAGGTCCTCCACGCGGATGGGTTGCCCGATGATCACCTCGAGCTTCGCCGATCTCGGCAACACGCTCCCCGCTGGCAGTGCCTGGAAGGTGCCGTGGATGTACACGGGCAGGGTGTCGACGCTGCAGTGGAGCGCGAGGTAGCCGGCCGTCGGCTTGAACTCCGCCATGGCGCCATCCCGGGAACGCGTACCTTCCGGAAACACGAGGACGTGCATGCCGCGCCGGAGCGTCTCGACGGCGGCGCGAAGGCTCTTCCTGACCGAGCCCTCCCGGTCCATCGGGATGAGGTTCGTGAAGTTCTCGAAGTAGGCGCGCTTGAGGGGCGTGTCGAAGAAGTAGTCGGCGGCCGCCAGCGCGGTGAGCTTCTCGCCTTGATCCCCCAGCGCTACCTTCACGAGGCCCATGTCGAGGTGGCTCGCGTGGTTCGCCACCACCAGGAAGTTCCGATCGCGCGGGATATGGGCTCCGCCGCGCACCGTCGTGTCGTAGAGCTCGCGGTAGAGGAACCGCTGGCCTGCGCCGAGCAGCTTTCGCCCGAGCGCCGCCAGCGGCTGCGGGACGGCCACGTCGCGCTCGGCCTCGGCGGGTGGTGGGTCCCGCGGTTTCGCCTCGGACTCCGGACGCCGCCTGGCCGCCGACACGACGCGCGAGAGCTCGGCCACGGTCTCGAGCTGGTGCAGCCCGTCGGTCGCGCTCGCGGGGACGCCCGCCTCCTCCAGCGCGGTGGCCAGCTCGGTGAGCATGAGAGAGTCGAAGCCGAGGTCGGCCGCGAGCTGGCTATGGTGCGCGACCTCGCCGCGCGGGCGCCTCGAGATCTCCGCCACCAGGTCGAGCAGCCACCCGTCCGATCGGCCGTCGCGCGCCGCCTCGCGCACCTTGGCCCCCTGGTGCGCGGCCGTCTCGAGCCGCTTGAGCTCCTCCACCACCCAACCCCGCTTCACCTTGCGGGTGGAGGTCCTGGGCAGCTCCTGCTCGGTCGTGTGCCAGACCTTGACGCGCTTGTGGAACGGCAGCGACGCGGACACTTCACGGACGTGCCTCTGGAGCAGCCGGCGCACCTCGCCGCGGTCGCGTTCCCTCCAGGCCGGAACGACCAGCATGGCTACCCTCTCGCCGTTGGCGTCGGGCAGGCCGACGACCGACAGCTCCTTCACGAGGTCGTCCGACCGGTACAGCTCCTCGATCTCGTCGGGGTACGCGTTCTTCCCGTCGGCGTCGATGACGACGTCCTTCTTGCGGCCCACCAGCGTGAGGCGACCGTCCGCGTCGAGCTTCCCCAGGTCGCCGGTGCGGAGCCAGCCGTCGACGAGGACGCTCCTCGTGAGGTCGCGATCGACCTCGGGCTCCCGCGCGCCAGCCTTCCAGTAGCCGAGCATCACGTTCGGCCCGCGCGCCCACACCTCGCCCACGCCGTTGGCGCCGGGCTCGTGGATGCGGAGCTCGATGCCAGGTAGGGGCGCGCCGACGCTGCCGACCCCGTCTTCAGGGGACGAGACCGCCAGCACCGGCGCCGCCTCCGTGAGCCCGTACCCCTCGTACAGGTCGAAGCCCAGCTCGTGGAAGGCCTTCTGCACCTCCGGGGAGAGGGCCGAACCGCCCGAGACGAGGATGCGTAGCCGCCCGCCCATCCTTCGATGCACGGGCCAGAAGAGGAGCTTGCCCAGGTTCGCGCCCCACTCGTCGCGGAGCCAGGCGTTCGCGCCCATGAGCGCCTTGGCCGCGCTCTCCACCAGGCCGGGTCGCGCCGCGAGCTCCTGCGTGACGCGCCGGTGCAGGAGCGACCACAGCGCGGGGACGCCGATCATGGCGGTGACGCGACCGCTCTCGAGCGCGTCGCCGAGCGCGTCGGCGGTGAGCTCGTCCAGGTACTCGATCTCGGCGCCGCGCGCGAGCGGGACGAGCAGCCCACAGGTGAACTCGAAGGTGTGATGGAGAGGCAGCACGGAGAGGAGTCCGTCGCCGGGTCCTAGATCGAAGAGGGCGGCCAGCTTCGCCACCAGACTCGTGAAGTTGCGGTGCGCGAGCATGACGCCCTTGGGCGTCCCGGTGGTGCCGCTCGTGAAGATGATCGACGCCACGTCCTCCGGCGCCGCGGCGTGCCCTGGGGCGCGTGTGGGATCGCCCGCGAGCGCGTCGGCGAGGAGCGCCGGCCGGGGGCCGTCGCCCGAAGCCCAGGCGCGTACGAGCTCCGGCACGCGCTCCGCCACCTCCTCCGAGAGCAGGGCGGCCCTGGCGCCGGCGCTGCGGGCGAGGTTCGCGAGCTCCGCCGGTGAGAGCTGCGCGTCGACCGGCACCGCCACGCCGCCCGCCAGCAGGATCCCGAAGAACGCGATCGCCCACTCCGGCCGGTTCTCGCTGGCGAGGAGGACGCGGTCCCCGCGGGCGATGCCGCGCCCTGCGAGGAAGCCGGCCACGCGTTCCGCGAAGGCGCGCAGCTCGGCGTAGGTGAAGCGGTCCTTGCGCTCACCGCTCATGCGCAGCGCCACCCGCGTCCGGTGCGTCTCGCAGGTCGCGTGGAAGAGCTCGAGCAGGTCGCGGTGCTGCCGCACCGAGTGGACCTTCTTCCTCGCTTCCTCCTCGAGGGCGGGGAACACCCACTCCTCGAGGCCTTTCATGTGGACGTCGAGCCAGTACTCGCGCCAGTCGAGCTTCTCGGGATCCCAGGGCAGCCTGGCCTGGTCCGCCGGGGCCATGCGCGCGTACAGGTCGCGGACGTTGGCGCAGCGGAAGACGTACCGGTTGTCCCAGACGAACGGCATGAACAGCTCGAACAGCAGCTTCGTCTGGGCGAGCTTGCTCTCCACCTCGTCGAGCTTGTCGGCCGCCTGCGCGGCCAGGGCGGAGACGCGCGGAGCGCCCCAGCTCGGCGCCTCGTCGCGGAGCAGACGGCTGGCGGCGCGCGCCAGCTTCTCGAAGGCGGGGGCGCTGAAGGTCTCGTAGTGGCGTCGCGAGACGGGATAGGTCTCGCAGCGCGCCAGCAACGCGTTCAGGACCTTGTTGCCGTCCTCGCGCTTCTTGTAGAAGCGGCGCCGGTAGAGCCCCACCAGCTCGATGGTCCGGCGGCTGTAGAACGGGTTCACGTCGCCGGATGCCAGGTGATAAACGCGCTCGGGCGTGCCGGTGATCGCCTCGGCGGCGACGGCGATGGTGCCTGCCGCGACCAGGTCCACCGGGACGAGGTCGAGGATGGCGCGCTCGCCTATTGGGTAGACCCGGTGGCCCTTCAGACCCAGGAAGGCGAGGGGTGCGCTGGTGGTGAAGCCCTCGTTCCAGCCGGGGAACGGGTAGCGCAGCGCCGTCTCGACGATGGAAGGGCGCACCACCGCGTACTTCACGCCGCCGCGCGCGATGGCTTGCTCGCCCAGGCTCTTCGTGTACGTGTAGGTGTTGGGCCAGCCCCAGTGGCGGGCGCGGTCCATGCCCAGCTCGACGAGGCGCTGCGAGAGCCACAGCCGCTTCTCGCGGCCGAGCGCGATCCGCTCGGTGCGGTCGTCTCCCGTGCCGCGGCCGCGCCCCTCCGCGCGGAGCCGCTCCTGCGCGCGCGCCCGCAGCCCCGAGAGGAGCGCCGCGTCCTCGGCGTCCTCGCGGATGCGCGCGATGCGCTTCTCGCAGTCGGCGAGCTCGCGGTCGAGGTCGAAGTCGCGCGCGTCGAGCGTCCCCGCGGTCGGACGGTCCTCCACGCCCTCGCGGCGCGGGAAGTAGCCCGCGATCTCCTCGTCCTCGAAGACCACGCCGCTGCGGTTCCCCGCGACGAAGCAGGTCGAGACGTGCACGAGCGCGGCCCCGGTCGCGCGGCAGACGTCGACCGCGTGCTGCGCCCCGCTCACGTTCACGCGGAGGGCCAGCTCGAGCGAGGGGTTGAAGTCGACCAGCCCGGCGCAATTCACCAGGGCGGCGAGCCGCGACATGATGGCGAGGTCCCTCTCCGACAGCCCGAAGAGCGGGACCGAGACATCACCGGGGACGGGGATGCACTTCTCCCGCATGAACGCGGCGAAGCGTGAGCCGTGCTGGGCGCGGAGGGGGTCGAAGGGGCGGCTCATCGCTACCTTGCCGAAGAAGCGCGCCTCCGCGGTGCCGCCCGTCCCCGGGCGCACCAGGACGAAGACCTTTCCCACCTCGGGGTAGCGGTGGAGCAGCATCGAGAGCGTCACCTTCCCGACGAAGCCGGTGGCGCCGGCGATCAGGATGGTGCGGCCGCGCAAGGCGGCGGCGACGTCGAGGATGTTCGTCTTTGGGCGAGGGGAGGGGGCGGCGGGACGCTCTCCGGGGCCCTGCGGCACGAGCGCGCCGTTCGGTTTCCCGTTCTTTCCGTGTCTGCCGTTCATCGGAGGTTCTGCGTCATGACGATCGGCGGGTGGTGGAGCATCGCGATCTGCGCCCCGCGGCCGTGAACCGCTCGAGCCATGTCGATCGCGTCCGAGAGCCGCTCCGCGCTCTCCCAGCCCATCAGGCGCGGCACGTGCTCGTTGTCGGCGCCCACGGCGATGATGCGCCCGAGGTGCTGCCGCCCGTTCTCGCCCCAGTACCACATGAAGAACGGGTGCGCGCCGTGGTAGGCGTTCCCGGTCCGGTACATGTGCACGTAGCTCGGGTTCTCGGCGAGCTCGCGCTCGTACTTCGCCTCCAGCACCTTCGCGTCGCGCGTCTCGGGCAGGAGCCGGTGGAAGAACTCGATGTAGCTCGGGTGGTGGTCGGGGTCGAACTCGTCCGAGCAGGGGTGGGTGATGATGAGCGTGCCGCCCTTCTTCACCAGAGGCTTGCCCCGGTAGAAGTTGAAGAAGTACCCGCAGGCCATCACCTGGACCAGGAGCGGGTTCAGGATGGAGTTGACGTTGTAGGGCGAGATGTACGGGATGCCCATGATGCCGATGTCGGCCTGGAAGTCGACGTCGACCGCGTACTGCTCCCAGCTCCTGGCCAGGATCTTCCGGTGGGTGGGCTCGGTCTTGCCCGCGTGCACCGCGATCACCTCGTACGCCGCCGGGACCGCCTGGAAGATCTTCCTCTTGGCGGCGCGCGGTAGGTTCCGGAGCGCCGCGCGCATGCCGAAGAGCTTCAGCCGGTCCACCTCGGTCCACGCGTCCTCGCGCCTCATGAGGAAGTCGAGCGGGCCGTCGAACATGCGGTTGTTGATGGTGGTCTCCACGTGGAAGACGCAGAGGTGCTGGTCGATGACGCGTCCGATGCGCCCCACCGAGCGGTGCAGCTCCGAGTGCTCCGTGTCCATGTACGAGTCGCTCTTGCGGATGTGCTCCGGCGTGTGGTGCGCCTTCACCCCCTCGTAGTTGGTGAGCCCGGTGCCGACCGACTTGTGGCCACCGTCCATGGGGACGAGGTTCACGTTCACGTAGACGAGGAGGTCCGACTCGGCGGCGCGGCGGTTCACCACCACCGGCTCTCCGTGCGCGGTCGTCCCCAGCGAGACGAGGCCGTCGGGGTCCTCGGCGTCGTGGTTGTAGTAGCGGTCGGGGTAGAAGGCGTCGAAGATCCTGGAGCCCACCATCCGCCTCATCTCCGCTTCGGTCATGCGGCGGTGGAGGGAGATGGCGATGACGAGGTGCACGTCGTCCACGCCCGAATCTGCGAGCAGCTCCAGCAGGATCTCGAGCACCTGCTGGCGGACGTCCGGCGTCTTCATGGGCGGCAGCGGCAGCGAGATGTCGTCGAGGGCGATGGTCACCTTCATCCCCGGTACGAGCTGCGCGTGCAGCGGGTCGCAGCCCTCCGGGTGGTTCAGCGCCCAGCGGATGGCGGACTTCACGTTGGGCAGGCCGGCGATGGGCGGCTTCGGGTAGATGACCTTCGTGCCCACGGGGAGGTTCTCAAGGAGGAGGTCCTCGCCCGAGAACATCACGCGCGGCGCGGAGTCCTTGTCGATGGTGACGATGGGCTCCGTCTGCTCGTAAAGCCGGCTGAGGCGGGAGACGGGGCGCATGGCTAGTGCTCCTTCGCACGTCGCGGGATCGAGCTCGGGTCGCGCGCGCACCATGCCAGGTCGATGGTCGTCATGCGCCGGGCTATCCCGTCGTGTCGAGGATGGGCCACTCGTAGGCGCGGGCCACGTTGCGCAGGCGAAGATCAGGGTTCACCGCGGCGGGGTGACCCACCACGGCGAGCATCGGGTAGTCGGAGAAGCTGTCGGAGTAGGCGTGGCTCTGGTCGAGCGCGAACCCCTCCCGCCCGCAGTACTCGCGGACGATGAGCGCCTTGTGTGCGCCCTCCACGATGGGCGGAACCACGCGACCGGTCGCGACCCCCTCCACGAAGTGCATGCGGTTCGCGATGAGGTCGTCCGCGCCGAGGTGGCGCGCCAGCTCGCGAACGGTGAAGTCCAGCGCTCCTGTCACGAGGACGATGCGGCAGCCGGCGCGGCGCGCCTGCGCCAGGAGCTGCGGCGTCCCCGCGTGGATCGCGGGACGGAGCACCTCGTCGAAGAGCTCGTGCGCCAGCTCCACCAGGCGGTCCTCCGAGATACCGCGGTAGGAGTCGTAGAAGACCTCGTTGAAGACCTTGCGGTTGACCTTGTCGAGCGCCCAGTAGAGCGGCGCCCCTGCCAGGGTCCTCGCCGTTCGCCAGGCGGTGCCGAAGATGCTCCCCTGATTCATCGCATAGAACGCGAAGGCGTGGACGATGTTCGTCCGTAGGAGGGTGCCGTCCACGTCGAAGAACGCGGCTCGGTTCGCTTGGGCCATGGGCTCTGCTGGCATTATTCCACTGTGCGTGCTGCTGTCAAAGAGAAGGATGCCCCATAGGGGCCGGCTTCAGACCAGCCCGTGCTCGCGATAGTAGCGCGCAGCGCGCGCGACCGACTCGGCGAGTGGGGTGGGAGCCGAAAAGCCCAGCAGCCGCTGGGCCTTGTCGGTGCAACAGGTCCAGCCGGGTGCAAGCAACTGGCGCGCCAGCTTGCGGTTGAGGGGAAGCCTGTGACCGCTGGTGTTCGAGACGGCATCGGCTGCCCAGGCCAGCCCGGTGAGGACCGCGGGCGGCACCGGCAGCGTGCGCGGCCTCACCCCGAGGGCTCGCGCCACCTCGCGCTGCAGTTGCTCGAAGGCGGTGCGCTCGCGCGAGGCGAGGAAGAAGGTCTCGCCCACCGCCTCCGGCCGCTCGCCGAGGAGGACGAAGCCGCGCGCGCAGTCGTCCACGTCGATCCAGGACAGGGGCCGCTCGGGGCCGAGGATGCGAAGGGCGATCCCCCTTGCCACGATGCGGAAGAAGAAGAGGTTCTCCCGGTCACCTGGGCCGATGATACGCGGCGGCCTTCCGACCGCCACCGGCAGCCGATCCGCGAACGAGCGCGCGATGCGCTCCGCCTCCGCCTTGGACTCGCCATACCACTCCGCGGGGGCGAAGGCCTCCTCCTCTCGCTTGCCGTGGCGTGACGGGCCCATCGAGGCGAGCGAGCCGGCCAGGACGAAGCGCTGCCGCGCGGCGCCGCCGGCGAGGCAAGCTGCGAGGAGGAGCCTGGTCGAGCCGGCATTCACGGACAAGAATGCCTCCCGATCGGAGGCCCGCCGGACCCCGGCCAGGTGGTAGACGAGCGGACAGCCCTCGACCGCCCGGCGCAGCGCGACAGGGTCCATGGCGTCCCCGCGCACGACCTCCACCCCCCGATCGAGCACGGACGCGTCGCCGCTCTCGCGGATCAGCGCGCGAACGCGGTGGCCGCCCGCGAGGAGCTCGCGCACCAGCGCCCGACCCAGGAAACCGCTGGCGCCCGTGACGAGCGCTGTCATGCGCCGCAGTGGGCCAGAAGGGGCGGTGAGGGTCAATGGTCGAGTTCCGGTGACCCTGGCCGCGCTCGTATCGTGGCCGTCCTCGGCGGCCGGGGTCGCGACGGCGGTCCCGAGCAGCAGCCGGGTCCGTACGCGGCACGACGGCCTCGAAGCCCCCGAGGAGGCCCGAGACGGGATGCAGCACCTCTTGGCCTCCAACGTCCGAAAGACAGCCCATCACTCCCGATCGAAGGCGTGGTTCCCGAACTTCACTGAGGGTTCCGACCCCGAGCTGGCAGTTGTTGCTGCGGCTTCACGAGAGCGCGGGCCCAGGTGGGCACGCGCTCCCCGACGCTGACGCGGGAGCCGTCGACGAACATCGCGACAGGCTCGAACGGGCGGGTGGTGTCGCTGTTGTCATACATGACGACGTACGGGAGCTCGCGAAGCGCCCGCCGGAGGTTCTCGAGCGTGCGCGGGAACCGCGCCGTGAGCTTTTCCGTCGGTACGTCGTGGCCGCCGGTGGCGACGCGCTGCGCGACGCGAGCTTCCGACTGGTCGGCGTCTGCGAGGCCGATGAAGAGGAGGACGACGGTGTAGTCCCTGGTGACGGCGTCGCGAAGAAACGCGAGCTTCTCCCCTGCGGGGTCGGAGAAGACGGTCTCGAAGATGAAGCTCTCGCGGTCGTCGACGAGGGCCGTTCGCGCCTGCGCAGCGAGCGCCGCAGCTTCGTACGGGGCCGCGTCGAGTTCGCGAGCGAGGTCGTCGGCGTTGACGTAGGGGAGGTCGAGGTCCTGGAAGTAGGCGCGGTACAAGCTGGTCTTCCCGGCTCCGTTCGGACCGGTGATCGCGATCATGAGCGGGCGCCGGTCGAGCGGCAGGGCGTCGACGAACGAGGTCATGGCGAGAGCGGCCGGCGGCCGGAGATCAGTGGTTCTTCACCGCGGTGAAGGTCCGCTTGATGAAGCGGCCAGTCGTGCGCGTGCCGTCCTCGTCGATCTTCACGAGGAGCCCAGGCCGCCCGGGTACCGCCTCGAAGTGCGGGTACGGCCCGGACGCGAGGAGCGCCTCAACGCGGGCTCGACCGGCGGGGGTCCCGATCTCGCGAAACCGCTCCGCGAGAAGGGCGCTGCGACGCTTCAGCTTGAGCGCCGTCGGAGGACGAATCACGGCCTCGATCGAGCGCCCCAGGCGCGCCCAGTGCTCCACCTGACCGGCGAGGGAGCGCTGCGACTCCTCGGCGACGAGGCGGGCATCGAGCATGAGGTTGTCGGAGAGCTTCACAGGCTGCCCCATGGAGTAAAAGTAGCACCATGCTACCTCAGCTGCAAGGGCCCCGATCTCGGGGGCCCCGTTGAAATGCATGGGCCGGCCGAGCAGGATGCCGGATCGTGTCCGCGCTCCATCGCTCCACCTGCCCGCATGACTGCCCCGACGCGTGTGGCCTCCTCGTCGAGGTGCAGGACGGTCGAGCGGTCGCCGTGCGCGGCGATCCCGACCACCCGTGGTCGAAGGGATCGCTCTGCCCCAAGGTGACGCGCTACCACGCGACGGTGCACGCGCCGTCGCGGCTCCTCACGCCGCTCCTGCGGGACGGGCCGAAGGGGTTGGGCGCGTTCCGCCGGGCGAGCTGGGACGAGGCCATCGAGGCCATCGCGGCACGCTGGAGGCTCATCCTGGGGGAGCACGGGGCGGAGGCGATCCTGCCGTACTCGTACGCGGGCACCATGGGGCTCGTGCAGCGCAACGCCGGGCATGCCTTCTTCCATGCGCTCGGCGCCTCGCGGCTCGACCGGACCATCTGCTCGCCGGGGCAGGACGCGGGCTGGAAGGCGCTGATGGGTGACACGGTCGCCGTCGATCCCGAGGAGGCGAGCGAGAGCGATCTGGTGGTGCTGTGGGGCATCGACGCGGTGGCGACCAACATCCACTTCATCGCGCGCGCCAAGGCGGCGAGGGCGCGCGGAGGGCGCATCCTGCTCGTCGAGACCTACGCCACGCCCACCGCGGCGGTGGCGGATCGGGTCTTCCTGGTCCGGCCCGGATCGGACGGTGTCCTGGCGCTCGGTGTCATGCACGTCCTCGCGCGCGAGGGCTGGGTGGACCGAGCTTTCGTCGCGGCGCACGTGCAAGGTTACGAGGATCTGGCGCGCGAGGTGCTCCCGGAGTGGACGCCGGAACGGACCGCGGAGGCCACCGGGCTCACCCCGGCGGAGGTGATCGCGCTGGCGACCGAGCTGGGCCGCGCCCGCGCGCCGTTCCTGAGGGTGGGGAGCGGCCTCTCGCGGTACGGGAACGGCTCGATGAACGTGCGCGCCATCGTCTGCATCCCAGCCCTGCTCGGCGCCTGGGCCAAGCGAGGCGGCGGGGCTCTCTGCAGCACCTCGTCGAGCCAGGCCTTCGACACGTCGGTCGTCACGCGGGAGGACTTCCAGCCCCGCCCGACCCGGCTCGTCAACATGTGCCGGCTGGGCCATGCGCTCAACGAGCTCGACGGCCCGCGGGTCATGTCGCTGTACGTGTACAACTCGAACCCGGCCGCCGTGGCGCCGGACCAGAACGCGGTCCTGGAGGGCCTGGCGCGCGAGGACCTGTTCACGGTGGTGCACGAGCGCTTCCCGACCGACACGGCGCGCTTCGCCGACGTGGTGCTGCCCGCCACCTCGACGCTGGAGCACTCCGATCTCTTCCGGTCGTACGGCCAGTATGCCGTGCAGCGGACGCGCGCCGTGATCCCGCCCGTCGGCGAGGCGAGGCCGAACTGGGAGGTGTTCCAGCTCCTCGCGCGCACCATGGGCCTCGACCATCCCTTCTTCCGGCTCTCCGCCGACGACCTCGTCGATCTCTTGCTGGCGAAGCCGGCGCCACTTCGAGAGGGGCTCGACCGCGCCGCCCTCGAGCAGGGGAGGGCGGTGTCGCTCAGGCTACCCGAGGGCGCGAAGACACGTTTCCGCACGCCTTCGGGGAAGATCGAGATCCTGAACCCCCGGCTCCGGCATCCGCTGCCTCGGGCGCTTCCGACGCACGTCGAGGCCTCGCGCACGCAGTATCCGCTCCGGCTCCTCACCGCCCCGTCGCTGCACGGGCTCAACTCTTCCTTTCTGCAGGAGCGCGAGGATCTGCGGAAGAGGGCCGGGCCGATGGTCCTGAGAATGAGCCCGAGCGACGCGGCGGAGCGCGGGCTCGCCGACGGCGATCTGGTGCAGGCCTGGAACGAGCTCGGCGAGGTGGCCTTCACCCTCGAGGTGACGGGAAACGTCCCCGCGGGCGTCATTGTCGCGCCGGGCGTGCGCCGCCTGGATGACGCGCGCGGCCCTCGCACCGTGAATGCGCTCACCTCGCAGCGCCTCACCGACGAGGGTGCCGGAAGCACCTTCTACGACAACGCGGTGGACGTCCGACGGGCCCAATAGGGGCGGAGAGATCGTCCCTCGCGCCGTTGTCAGCAGGCGCCGCATTCCCCAGACAAAATCATCGTGCGGTTTGGCGACGCACGCCTGCGGCACTCGGCTGACATCGGCGCGCGAATAGTGTAGGAGATCGTAGTCTGCCTGCTCGGCAACCGCCCGAGCGGACTCGCTTCTTTCAAGGTTTCGCCCGCTGCGGCTCACCGCCAGCGGAGCCCGTTCCTGACTCGAAGGAGACGACCGTGATCGACGCTTATCTGAAGCATGAGGCGGAGCGCAAGGCGCAGGGCATTCCCGCGAAGCCGCTCGACCCCGACCAGACTCGCGACCTGTGCAAGCTGCTCGAAGACCCGCCCGCAGGCAAGGAGGCGTTCCTCCTCGGCCTCCTCGAGAACCGGGTATCACCTGGCGTGGATCCCGCCGCCGAGGTGAAGGCCTCGTTCCTGGCCGACGTATTGGCCGGCAAGCGCCGCTCGCCGCTCGTCGCCAAGAAGGACGCGGTGCGCATCCTCGGCACGATGATGGGCGGCTACAACGTCGAACCGCTCATCGGGGCGCTCTCCGTGCCCGACCTCGCCGACGAGGCCGCGCGCGCCCTCAGCTTCACGACCCAGGTGTACGACAGCTTCGACAAGGTGGTCGAGCTCTCGAAGTCCAACGCGGCCGCCCGCAAGGTGCTCGAATCCTGGGCCAAGGCCGAGTGGTTCACCGCGCGGCCGGGCGTCCCATCCGAGGTGACCGTCAGGGTCTTCAAGGTCGACGGCGAGATCAACACCGACGACTTCTCGCCTGCCGGTGACGCCTCCACGCGCCCCGACATCCCCCTCCACGCGCTCGCCATGGGCAAGACGCGCTTCCCCAGCGGCCTCGCCACGATCGCCGAGTTCCGCGCGGCCGGGTCCCCGGTCGCCTTCGTGGGCGACGTGGTGGGCACCGGCTCCTCCCGCAAGAGCGCGTGCAACAGCGTGCTCTGGCACATCGGCGAGGACATCCCGTTCGTGCCGAACAAGCGCCGCTATGGCCTCATCCTGGGCGGCGTCATCGCCCCCATCTTCTTCAACACGGCGCAGGACTCGGGCGCGCTGCCCGTCAAGACGGACGTCACGAAGCTCAAGACGGGCGACGTCGTCGTCATCGACACCAAGAAGGGCGAGGTCCGGACCGAGGCCGGCGAGGTGCTGTCCACCTTCAAGCTCGCTCCCAACACGCTCGCCGACGAGTACCGCGCCGGCGGGCGCATCCCGCTCTTCATCGGCCGCGCGCTCACCGACCGCGCGCGCAAGGCGCTCGGCCTGCCGCCCACGGATCTCTTCACCCTGCCGGTGAATCCGAAGCCGAAGCAGGGCCAGGGCTACTCGCTGGCTCAGAAGATGGTGGGTCGCGCCTGCGGCATGCCGGGCGTTCTCCCGGGCACCGCCTGCAATCCGAAGATGACCACCGTCGGCTCGCAAGACACGACCGGCCCGATGACGTCGGACGAGCTGAAGGAGCTCGCCTGCCTGAAGTTCACCGCGCCCATGTTCATGCAGTCGTTCTGCCACACGGCGGCCTACCCCAAGCCCGCCGACGTCAAGATGCACAAGACGCTCCCCGCCTTCATTCAAGAGCGCGGCGGCGTAGCGCTCAAGCCCGGGGACGGCGTCATCCACTCCTGGCTCAACCGGCTCCTCCTGCCCGACACGGTCGGCACCGGCGGCGACAGTCACACCCGGTTCCCCATCGGCATCAGCTTCCCGGCCGGCTCGGGCCTCGTCGCCTTCGCGGGGGCGGCCGGGTTCATGCCGCTCGACATGCCGGAGAGCGTCCTGGTGCGCTTCAAGGGCAAGCTCCGGCCCGGGATCACCCTCCGTGACGCGGTGAACGCCATCCCGTACTGGGCCATCAAGCAGGGACTCCTTACGGTGCCCAAGAAGAACAAGAAGAACATCTTCAACGGCCGGATCCTCGAGATGGAGGGTCTCCCTGGCCTCACCGTGGAGCAGGGCTTCGAGCTCACCGACGCCGGTGCTGAGCGCAGCGCCGGCGCCGCCTGCGTCGATCTCTCGGTGGAGAGCGTGGCAACCTACCTGCGCTCCAACACCGCGCTCATGGGGAAGATGATCGCGGACGGCTACGGGCACCGGGCCACGCTCGAGAAGCGCATCGCCGACGTGGAGGCGTGGCTGGCCAAGCCCGAGATGTTGCGCGCCGACAAGAATGCGGAGTACGCGGCGGTGATCGAGATCGACCTCTCGGAGATCGAGGAGCCGATCCTGGCCTGCCCGAACGACCCGGACGACGTGAAGCTCCTGTCGGAGGTGGCGAACACCCCGATCAACGACGTGTTCCTGGGCTCGTGCATGACGAACATCGGCCACTTCCGCGCCGCGGGCGAGATCTGGAAGGGGCAGAAGTTCAACCCGGCCGTGCGCACCTGGATCTGCCCGCCCACGCGGATGGACCAGCAGGAGCTGAAGGACGAGGCCTACTTCTCCGTCTACAGCGCCATCGGGGCCCGCATCGAGATCGCGGGCTGCTCGCTGTGCATGGGCAACCAGGCGCGCGTGCCGGACGGTGTGAACGTCTACTCCACCTCCACGCGCAACTTCGACGATCGCATGGGGAACGGGGCCAAGGTCTTCCTGGGCTCGGCGGAGCTGGGAGCGGTCGCCGCGATCCTCGGCCGCCTGCCCACGCCCGCGGAGTACTTCGCCCAGTATCAGGAGAAGATCGCGCCGCGGGCGAACCAGGTGTACCGCTACCTCCAGTTCGACGAGCTGGCGGAGTACAAGGGGTTGCGCACCGTCGCCTGATGACGCTCCCGGTCGCCCTCGCCGCCGGCCCCGGCGGCGAGGGCGATACGGGACGTGGGTGGTCCAGCACGCGCGCCGAGCGTGCGCCGCGCCGCACTGCGCGAGCGCAGACGCGATGCGCTGCTCGCACCTCGCACGGTCGCGTGGGCGGCGGCGCTTCGGCCGACCTGCTGGAGCTCACGGCGGCGCGGGCCTACGACCTGGAGCCCGTGACCCTGCGGGCGATCCATCGGCGAGATGCTATTGCGCGGCGCGGACCGTGATCGTGAGGTCCTCGTCGGCGGGGTCTACGTCTCCGTCGTCGAACCGGAGCACCCACGGCGGGCCACCGCTTTCCGCGACCACGAGCGACGGCGGAATGACCTGGTGCAAGGCTCCGGAGAGCACTTGCAGGCTGATGGGCGTTCCGGCCGGGAACGGGTTACCGCTGTTGGTGATGGTGAATTTCGTGCCGAGCTCGGGCGCGTAACACCCGTCGGTGAAGAGCGTCACCTGCACCGGCTGGACGAGGATCAGCGTGTTCCCCGTGGCGTTGCACTCGCGGGACGTGAGCTCGATCTCGATCTTGGCCGGATCCTGGAGCGTCAACGCGCAGTCGACGCCGCCGGGGTCCTGCGCTCTGTGGCACTGTGCCGGCGGCGAGACCTGGAACGTCTTCGACGCGACCGCCTGAGCGCCGTCGTCGTCCTTCACCGTGAGCTCGACCGTGTACTGGCTGAGGGCACTCGCGGTGTAACCGTGCGACGGGTTCGTGTCGGTCGACGTTGCACCGTCGCCGAAGCTCCAGGCACGCGACGTGATGTTCCCGTCCGGGTCGGTGCTCTGATCTTCGAACGTGCAGGTGAGCGAGCTGCAGGCCACGGCGAAGGTGGCGGTAGGAACCTCGTTCGTCTTGTTGCTGCTGCTTGTGTTGCTATTGCCTCCGCAGGCCCCTGTTCCGACGGCGAGAACCAGGAGTGCGACCAGGTGAGATACTTTCATGCAGATGCTCTTTCGATCCAGCGATGCGCGAGCACGCTCGCAGAGCCGGCCCTCGGCCGGAGCAGGGCCCTTGTGAGTGCTGCCCGGAGCCTCTCACACCTCGAGGGGGCCCGGTATGGGGTGTTTGTGGGACATGCAAATCCATGTCGCGGCGACCTCGCGTAAGGGGCCGTCCCCGCCCATGCACGGCGGGATTTACGGCAAAGGACCCACGCTCTACCTGAAGGCCGCTGAAGCGGACCGGTGCGTGCACTCCTGGCACAGCATTTCTCGGGAGGACTTTCAGTCGAGAGCAGGGCGGCGGCGGCGCAACCCAAGGCTCGACGGCCCGCGGTTCTGCCCCGGTTGCGCACCGTGGCCTGACGCGGTGCGCAGCGGCCACCTCACGACGGTCGTTGCCTCTCCGGCTGCTGGTCTCTAGCTTTTGGTCGAGGGGGTAAGCGATCCCGAGGGACCGGTGGAGCGGGCCTACGGGCGGAACCGGGACATCGTGGGAAGGTTGCCCGGGACCGCTCTTCCCACTATTCGGGTCGGGGACCATTCCTCGGAGTGGCCCCCGGCCACCGGTGGCAGGAGCATGAGCCGCCGGTGAATGGCGCGCGCGCGCGGTTCAGGTGTTATTCATCGGCGATGACGCGCATCGCCGAGATCGAGATCATCGAGGACCGCACCACTGCCTCTCGCTGTGACGAGGGGTTCCTGCGCCTGAAGCGACTCCGCGCGCGCAATCGGCGCACCGATGGCTCGGAGTCTACCGAGTATCCCATCGACCTCATCGACCGACCCACGCTCGACGCGGTCGCGGTGTGCCTGTGGGCGCGCGGCCCGAGGGGGGTCGAGGTGCTGACGCGTGGCGGGCTGCGGCCGGCAGCCTACTTCCGCCGCGGCAAGGTGACGGTGTTGCCGGAGCGCGAATACCTGTTAGTCGAGGAGTTGGTGGCGGGCGTGCTCGAGCCGGGTGAGCTGGGATTCGACGCGCTGCGCCGGCGGGGGGCTGACGAGGTGCGGGAGGAAGCGGGCCTGGAGGTGGATCCGGGGCAGCTCGACCCTCTTGGCGCGCCTTTCTTCATGCTCCCGGGGATCGCCTCCGAGAAGATCCACCTCCTCGCCGGAGAGGTGCCACGCGGCTCGGGGCCGGCGGCGTGGCCCGCGCCCGAGACCGGGGACGGCTCGCCGCTCGAGGAAGGCGCAGAGCTGCGCTGGCGTCCGCTCGCCGAGGCCGTCGAGGCCTGTGAGCGAGGCGAGATCGAGGACGCCAAGACCGAGATCGCGCTGCGACGGCTGGCGGCGCGCCTGGGCGAGCGGCTTCGCCGCGCCACCAGTGAGGACGAGCCCTCGTCCGACCGGTCCGGCGCTCGGAGGGGGATCCCATGAAAGCGAGACGCGTCGTCAGGCCCTCGGGGCCCACCCGCCACGAGCGCGACACCATGGGCGAGATGGTGGTTCCAGCGGACGCTCTGTACGGCGCGCAGACAGCGCGCGCGGTCGAGAACTTCCCCATTTCGGGGCTCCGCGCGCACCCGTCGTTCATCGACGCCACGGTGAGGGTGAAGCTGGCCGCTGCGCGCGTGAACGGCCGGCTCAGGCTCTTGCCCGCCGGGAAGGCGAAGGCCATCGAGCGCGCGGCGCGCGAGGTGCTTGATGGGCGCTGGCGCGATCAGTTCGTGGTGGACGTCTATCAGGCGGGCGCCGGCACCTCGCACAATATGAACGTGAACGAGGTCCTCGCGAACCGCGCCTGCGAGCTCCTCGGCGGGCGCCGCGGTGACAAGGACCTCGTCGATCCCAACGACCACGTGAACATGGCGCAGTCCACCAACGACGTCGTCCCTACGGCGATGCGCCTCGCCGCCCTCGACCTGGCGCCGGCCGCGGTGGACGCGCTGCGCGGCCTCGCGGAGACGTTCGAGGCGAAGGCGAGCGAGTGGGAGGAGATCGTCAAGTCGGGCCGCACGCACCTCATGGACGCGACGCCGATCCGACTCGGACAGGAGATCTCGGGCTGGGCCGCGGCGCTTCGGTCGGCGGCCGTGCGCATCCTCAATGCGCTCCCGGAGATGGGGGCGATCGGGATCGGCGGCACGGCAGTCGGGACGGGCCTCAACGCCGACCCGCGGTACCCGAAGCTCATGGTCGAGGAACTGTCGCGCCTCGTCGGCGCGCCGCTCGTGCTGGCGCCGAACCCGTTCTTCGCCATGCAGTCGCTGGCGCCCTTCGCTGGGCTGTCCGGGACCCTGCGCACGGCGGCGCTGGAGCTGCTCCGCATCGGAGGCGACGTCCGCCTGCTCGGCTCGGGTCCGAACTGCGGGCTGGGCGAGCTGAAGCTGCCACCGGTCCAGCCCGGTTCGTCGATCATGCCGGGGAAGGTGAATCCCTCCATGGCGGAGATGGTCGCCATGGTCAGCTACCAGGTGATCGGCCTCGACGCCGCCATCGCCGCAGCCTCCTCGGGCGGACAGCTCGAGCTGAACGTGATGATGCCGCTGGTCGCGTTCGACCTCTGCCACGCGCTCACCATCCTGGCCAACGCCGTACGCGTCTTCGACGAGCGCTGCGCGCGGGGCCTGGAGGCGGACGAGGCGCGCTGCCGGCACTACGCCGAACGCACGGTCAGCCTCGCCACGGCGCTCGCGCCGCGCGTCGGCTACGCGGCCGCAGCCACGATCGTGAAGGAGTCGATGCGCAGCGGGCGGTCGATCCTGGAGCTGGCTGCGGAGAAGGGAGGCCTCGGGGCCGCCGAGGCGCGCCGCGCTCTGGACCCCGCCAGGATGACGCGCCCCGGGCGCGCTTGAATGCAGTGTCGAGGTCCACCAGGAAACGCGGTCTCCCCGAAGAAAGCGCTCGCGCGCGGGTCGATCCAAGCCCAGCGACTATCCGAAGATCTTCTCCCGCGCCTCCTGGCTGATGGCGACCACGGTGGGGTGCTTGAGCTTGCGTTCGACCGAGATCGCGTAGAAGCGCTCGCGCACCTCTTCGAGCCTGCCGACCAGCCGGACCCGGTACTGGCCCCGGACTTCGTCCACGATGACCGATGGAGCCGGGAAGATGCCGAGCCCCGTCTGACCAAACTCCTTGAGGAGGGCGCTGTCCTCGAACTCGCCGACCACGCGCGGACGGATGTCGTGGGTCGTGAACCACTGATCGAGGGACCGCCGGAGCGCCGTGTTCTCGGTTGGCAGAAGGAGCGGCGCGCCGTCCAGGGATCTGGGGAAGCCCCGTCGATGGGTCGCCGCGAGCTTCGGAGCGGCGAGGAAGACGACGTCGCACTCCCCGAGGAGGTGGTTGAACGCTCGGACTCGCAGTGACGGACTGACGGGCGCGTCCGCCAGGACGATGTCGAGCTCGTGCACGGCGAGCTCGGCGAGCAGCCGATCGGGCTTGTCCTCGCGGCACACCAGGTGAACAGGTTCGGACACCTTGAGCGCGGGCTCGAGGAGACGCCGCGCGATCAGCTTCGGCACGACGTCGGCGACGCCCACCACGAGGGTCAGCGGCCTGCCGACCGGCGCGCCCTTGAGGGTGTCCTGAAGCTCCCGGCCGAGAGCGAAGATCTCTTCAGCGTAGCGAAAGACGACGCGGCCGATCTCGGTGAGCTCGAGGTTCCGTCCCTTCCGGGCGAACAGCTTCTCGCCGAGGACCTCCTCGAGGCGGTGGATCTGACCGCTGATGGTCGGCTGCGCCAGCCGCAGCTCCCTGGTCGCTCGCGCGATGCTCCCCTCCTTCGCGACGACCCAGAAGTAGAGCAGGTGGTGGTAGTTGAGCCATTCCATGTCGTCAGGTCACACATCGATTTTAACGATGCTTTACAACCGAACTTCCTATTTGTCGATGGGTCAGTCACGACGCAAGATCACCTCCCTGGACGAGGAGTTGACCATGGGCGTTGAGAGCATCGGCTCGCCGGCTCTGTGGGGCGGCTTCACCGCGTTCGTGCTGGCCATGCTGGCCCTCGACCTCGGCGTCTTCCATCGCAAGGCGCACGAGGTCCGTGTCCGAGAGGCTCTCATCTGGACGGGGGCCTGGGTTTCCCTCGCCCTGGTGTTCAACCTTGGCGTGTACTTCTGGTTCGGCTCGGAGCGCGCGCTCGAGTTCCTCTCCGGCTACGTCATCGAGAAGGCGCTGTCGGTCGACAACATCTTCGTCTTCATCGTCGTCTTCTCCGCGTTCGCGGTCCCGGCCAAGCTGCAGCACCGGGTGCTCTTCTGGGGCATCCTGGGCGCGCTTGCCTTGCGCGCCGTCTTCATCGTGCTCGGCGCGGCAGTGCTCGAGAGATTTCACTGGGCGATCTACGTCTTCGGGGCCTTCCTCGTCTTCACGGGTATCAAGCTGCTGGTGCAGCGAGGGGACGAGGTCCATCCCGAGCGGAACCCCCTCTTCCGGCTGTTCCGGCGATTCGTCCCCTCCGTCAGCGAATACCGCGGCGGGCGCTTCACCGTGGTCGAGGCCGGAAAGCGGTGCGCGACACCATTGCTCCTGGTGCTGGTCGCCATCGAGGCCACGGACATCGTCTTCGCCATCGACTCCATCCCGGCCATCTTCGCGGTCACGACGGATCCCTTCATCGTCTACACGTCGAACATCTTCGCCATCCTCGGTCTGCGGGCGCTCTACTTCGCGCTCGCCGGGGTGATGGGTAAGTTCCAGTATCTGAAGATCGGGTTGTCGGTCGTCCTCGTGTTCGTCGGGGCGAAGATGCTCCTGGCTGGGCTCTACAAGATCCCCGTCCTGACGTCCCTCGTGATCATCGTCGCCGTCCTTGCCGGCTCGATCGCGGCCTCGTTGCTGCGCCGGCCAACCGGGCCGTCGCTTCCGGTGTCGCTCCCTGACCAGCGTGCCGAGGCGAAGCCATGACGGCCGCGGACAGAAGACGGGCGCTGCTGGGGCACAGCGCGATGAAGCCCTTCGGCGCGTGCGGTGCAACGTGCGCCGCGCGCCTCGAGCCACTCGACGCTATGATGCGCGGGTGAACGTCGGCCTCCTTCTCCTGATCACCTTGCTGGGCGCCGGTCCCAACCCTCCTACCCGCCCGCCGCCGCGGCCCCCCGGCGTGATCGGCGTGCTCCGGCACACCGGCTGTGCCACCTCGCCCGCCGGCGCCATCGTGTCCGTCATCGGGCGTGACGCGACCGCAACCGCCGATGCGGAGGGACGTTTCAGCGTGAGCTTGCCGGCCGGGACGTACTCTCTCGTCATCGGTGGACCCGGGCTCGTGTCCGGCCAGCGAGTCGACGACGTGAACGTCGCTGCGGGGCAGACGCGGGATCTGGGCGTCGTCGAGGTCTGGCCCGAGGGGCGGCCGCCTGGTTGTGTCACCGGCACGCCCGTCTCTCCCGCGCCCTCGGCGGTGGTGGCGACTGCCCCCGACACGCCAGCGCTCGATCTGCCGGGTGCGACCGTGGCGCCTGCGGTCGCCTCGCCGGAGCAGATCTGGCTGCGCGGCAGCGGCGGCGCCGGCCCTGGACAGTTCGGGTTGCAGGGCAATCCCGCTCATGACGACGAGGACGCACTCGGCCCGCCCAGCTTTGCGCTCGGGCCGCGCGGCTCGCTCTGGGTGCTCGACGCCCTGAATGGCCGCGTGCAGCGCTTCGACGGGCGCGGTCAGGCAGGGGGGAGCTTCTCCGTCGGGCACCGCGGCGAGGAGCCGACGGTCGAGGCTGACATCGCCGTCACCGAGGAGGGGCACGTCTTCCTGTTCACGCAGAACGACCCCGCCACGCTCGCCGAGCACGACGCGAGCGGACGGCTCCTCGTCGTCAGCGCGCTCCCGCCCTCGTTCAAGGGCGTCGACCTGCTCTTCGCCGTCCGGCAGCGGCCGGTGTTCCTCATGCAGAACGGTCAGGCCGTGCGCGCGGACCTCAGCTGGGGTGGCGTGCGCGCCGAAGGACCGCTCCCTGGCCTGCCCGCAGGTAACCTCTACGTCTACGCCGACCGCACCGACCGATGGCGGGCGGTGGTGACGCTCTCCACCGGCGACGGGCGGGTGAAGCGCAGCGTGCAGCTCCATTCGTACGTCCCCATCGCCGGCGTGCGTCTGGTCGGCATCGACAGGCGCGGCGAGATCGTGCTGGCGGTCGACCGCGCCGAAGCCGGCGACGAGGACACTCCGCGCGCGGAGGTGCTGCTCCTCGCCGTGGACCAGCACGGACACCTGGCCGGCACGGCCCGCGCGCCGCCGGGCGGCCGCCGCTTCGAGTTCCGCGAGTTCGCGCTTGCGTCGGACGGCTCGGTGGTGCAGATGCAATCCGACGTCAGAGAGGTGCGCTTCGTGCGCTGGACGCTGCGCCCGCCGCCGCGTGAGGCGATCGCTGGCGAGGGACTGGTGCGAGGGCGCGTCGTCGGTCCTGGCCGCCCCATCTCCGGCGCGAGCGTCACGGTGGGACGCCTGCACCGCAGCGTGCCGGTGGCTGCCGACGGCACCTTCGAGGTCCGCCTGCCTGCCGGCACCTGGGTGGTCTCGGTTCGCCGCACGCCGATCGCCGGATCGCTCGAGGCGCTGCCGCCCGTGGAGCTCAAGGTGGCGGTCGCGCCAGGCGCCACGGTGGACGTGGGAAGCGTCTCGTTGCCGCGACTGCCCCAGCGCCCGGCGCTGCCCCTCCCCGACGGCGGGATGCCCGCTGACGTGAAGCCCTGAATGGGCGCGACGCTCCACTACTTCATGCTCCCCGCGGACGAGGTGGCCCTGTTCCGCTTCCTGGGCCACCAGGGGCTGACGCTCTACCCGGAGCTCGTGCCACCGGGCTACACCGCCCCGGGCGCGAACGAGCAGGTGCTGGCCGGCCTCGGGGACAGCGCGTACTACCTCGCTGCCGAGCGGCTCGGTCCCGTCGTCGTGCAGGCCGTGAAGCGGGGTCCGAACAAGGGGCTCTTGGCCATCGAGGAGGTGCCGTCGCCGGTGCTCCACTACGAGCGCTCGACGCGCAACGACGCGGGCGAGCTCGTGGCAGGGCGCCTCTGGGCGGAGCTCGACGTCACCGACGACCCCACCTCGAAGTTCGGAAAGCATCGCGGGCTGCGTTCGATCTTCGAGGAGATCCACGCCTGGCTGCGCAAGAGCTTCCGGCGGAGCGATCCCAAGGGCTTCTGGGTGGGTCCTGCTGCGGCGCGCGCCTGGAAGGGCGATGAGCTGGTGCTGCGCGAGGCGGGCCACAAGGGCCGAAGCATCGGGGTCTGGGGATAGATCTTTCGAAGCCCGGAGGAGAAGCTCGCCCGCGAAGGCGACGGCGAGGGAAGCTGACCGAATGCCGAAAACCGCGTGCCTCGAACGCGGAGCTGCAAGTAGAATGCGCCGCCACGAAGCTCTACCCCCAACATGCCGACGACACGCTGACGGCTGCCATCGCGCAGGACGAGGAACGGTACATGATCGATTTCGGGAAGCGCATCCTGTTCGTAGGCTATGGCGCGGTGGCGCAGTGCACGTTGCCGATACTGATGAAACAACTGCGCGTCTCCCCGAAGAACATCACGGTCATGGACTTCGAGGATCGGCGGCCGGTGCTCAAACCCTGGCTGAAGCGCGGCGTGACGTTCGCGCGCAAGCGGATCACGCCGGCGAACCTCACCCAGGTCCTGGGTGCGCACCTAGGCGAAGGCGACGTGCTCATCGACCTGGCCTGGAACATCGAGGCCTGCGAGATCCTCCAGTGGTGCCACGACCACGGCGTGCTGTACGTCAACACCTCGGTCGAGGTCTGGGATCCTTACGCCGGCGCGGAGAACAAGCACCCCACCGAGCGCACCCTGTACTGGCGGCACATGAACGTGCGCCGCATGACGGCGGGATGGTCCGAGCCAGGACCGACGGCGGTGCTCGAGCACGGGGCCAACCCCGGTCTCATCTCGCACTTCACCAAGCAGGGTCTCCTCGACATCGCCAGGAAGGCGCTCGCGGACAAGAAGTTCGAGGGTGCAGCCGCCGACGAGGTGAGGCAGCTCGCCGCCGAGCGCGTCTTCAACAAGCTCGCCTGGAAGCTCGGGGTGAAGGTGATCCACTGCAGCGAGCGCGACACCCAGATCACCGATCAGCCGAAGAACGTGGACGAGTTCGTCAACACCTGGAGCGTCGAGGGGTTCCGCGAGGAGGGCACGACGACCGCGGAGCTGGGGTGGGGCACCCACGAGAAGGAGCTGCCGCCGCTCGCCTACGAGCATCAGGAGGGGCCGCGCAACCAGATCTGCCTGGCGCGGATGGGCATCAACACGTGGGTCGCGTCGTGGGTGCCGAACTTCTGCATCCACGGCATGGTGGTGCGCCACGGCGAGGCCTTCACCATCTCGGACAAGCTGACCGTGTGGGAGGACGGCAAGGCGGTCTACCGGCCCACTGTTCACTACGCTTATTGCCCGGCCGACGTCGCGATCGCCTCGCTCAACGAGCTGCGCGGCTACGACTATCAGCTCCCGAAGAAGCAGCGCATCATGAACGACGAGATCAGCAGCGGGTCGGACATCCTCGGCGCCCTCCTCATGGGCCACCCCTACAACTCCTGGTGGATCGGGAGCGACCTCAGCATCGAGGAATCGCGGCGCCTGATACCCCACCAGAACGCCACCACCATGCAGGTGGCCGTTTCGGTCGTTGCGGCGGTGAGCTGGATGATCGAGAACCCGGCGCGCGGGGTGGTCGTGCCGGACGATCTTCCCCACGAGTACGTGCTCAAGATCGCGAAGCCCTATCTCGGAAAGTTGATCTCCAAGCGCTCCGACTGGACACCGCTCAAGCACTACACCAACGCCTTCAAGGGCCACAACAACCCGGCGATCGATCGGGACGACCCCTGGCAGTTCAAGAACTTCCTCATCACGGACGGTGACTGATGTTCGGCCAGGTTCGGCGTGTCCTCCCGGGCACGGTTCGGCGGGGACTTCCATGCTGAGCAAGTCCGCTCTCGCGAGGCTGGCGAAGGAGCACGGCACGCCGCTGTTCGTGGTGGATCACGACGCTCTCCGGAAGAACTACCGCACGTTCAAGAAGTACCTGCCGCGCGTCCAGGCGTACTACGCGGTCAAGGCCAACTCGGATCCGGCCATAGTCAAGACGCTCTACGACGCCGGCGCGAGCTTCGACGTCGCGTCGTTGCCGGAGTTCATGGTCGTCTACGAGTGCATCAAGGACATGCCGGACAAGCAGCGCCAGGACTGGATCTGGGACAAGATCATCTACGCCAACCCGATCAAGGCCAACGGGACGCTCCAGGCGCTCAATCAGTACAAGCCGCTCGTGACGTACGACAACCACGAGGAGATCCGGAAGATCAAGAAGCACGCCCCCGACGCAGGCGTGGCCCTGCGCCTCAAGGTCCCCAACACGGGCGCGATGGTCGAGCTGTCCTCGAAGTTCGGCGCGGCGCCCGGCGAGGCGGTGGACCTCATCCTCGCTGCGCACGAGCAAGGGCTGGTGATCGAGGGGCTGAGCTTCCACGTGGGGAGCCAGACGACGAACTTCCAGAACTACGTGCAGGCCATCAACCTCGCCGCGAACATCTTCAAGGAGGCCAGGGACCGCGGGTACGCCAAGATGAACCTGCTCGACATCGGTGGAGGCTTCCCCGCGCCCTACGACGCGACCGTCAAGCCATTCCGGGAGCTGGCGAAGATCCTGAACCGGGAGCTCGATCGGTTGTTTCCGGAGGACGTCCAGATCCTCGCCGAGCCTGGCCGGTTCCTGGTGGCCACGGCGGGGATCGCCATCTCGACGATCATCGGAAAGGCGATGCGCGACGGCAAGCTCTGCTACTACATCGACGACGGTGTCTACCACACCTTCTCGGGGGTCATCTTCGACCACTGCCAGTACCACTTCAATTCGTTCAAGAAGGGCGCCACGCAGGTATGCTCCGTGTTCGGACCGACCTGCGACGCGCTCGACGTGGTGTCGATGACCGAGGAGCTACCCGGCGAGCTCAAGCTGGGTGACGTGCTGTACAGCGAGAACATCGGCGCTTACAGCCACGCCTCGGCGACGCGCTTCAACGGCTTTCCGCCGGCCAAGGTCGTCCACGTCAACCAGTGACCAGGCTGTGCGGCAGGCCCCGCCGTTCAGGGCGGGGAAGGACGATGCGATGCCACGCGTGCCTTCAGGCCGCCTGGCGCCTTTGCTCGACGTAAGCCGCCATACGTGCAATGGAGTCGAAGTTCTCGGGGATCAGGTGAGCATCAGGCACCTTGCTGCCGAGCTCGGATTCGATGAACGAGACGAGCTGCATGACTCCGAGCGAGTCGATGATACCGCTCCCCAGAAACGACTCGTCGTCGGGGACCTCGTCGACGAGGAAGCTGTCCTTGATGAACTGCCTTACGCGATCCTGGACGCGCATGTCGCATTCCCCTGAGAAGGAGTGAACCCCGGACGGGGTCGAATCGACCGTCCCTCGACGGTCGGCAGGAGCCCCTGGCGCCCGCTCCCCGTGGCGGACCACTCAACAGAGTTGTCCACGGCGCAATCTGTGACCGGGCTCACGCCGCGAGGGGTCGAGACTATCGGGCGTCCACGGAGGCTTGACCCGTTTTCGGTCCTGTGGCCTTCCCCTCCTTGCCAGGGGGCTCCCTCGCGGGATATTCCGCCTCCGCGCGACTCATGAGGGTGCGCATGCGCCAGGACCGTGGCGAGAACGACGCGAACTTGTCACGGTGCGTCAGAGTCTCGTAGTGCACGATCTCGACGACCAGCAAAGGAGAGACAAATGGACGAGTCGACGATGGACGCCGAGGTGCGGACGTTGAGGATCGCGGAGGCCGGAGTGCTCATGACCATGGTGACGTCGAGCGCAAATCTCACGGAGAAAGCCATCGGGGGCAGCTTCGACGTGATGAAGGCGGTGCGCGGCGAGCTGTTCCGCGCGAGCAACGCCGGGATCGACTGGGTCGAGGGGCTGCAGCAGTCGTCGTTCAGGATCGCGCGCGAGGTGGTCCTCCGCGTTGACAAGCTGTCGCAGGAGACGGTCGAGGGCTTCGAGGCGGTGGCCATGTCCGTCTCCAGGGCCATTCGCGGATCTGGTGAAGCGGCGAGCGAGATGGTCTCGAGGACGGCCGAATCCCTGGTCGGCAAGAGAGCGTCCTCCGCGAAGGCGGCCTGAACCGGGCCGGGTTGGGTCGGATCGGAGAGTGTCCGCGGAGGGAGCCCTTCATCTGCCCTACCCAGCGCATCCTTTCCGGGTCAGGCGATCGACGACGTCGTCGAATTCCTGCTGCTGCGGCCGCGCGAAGTCCGCTTCGCCGAGGGTGTGGAGCGTCCTCATCAGGCGCGGCCAGCTGTGGCCGCACGCCTTCAGGAGCCGCTCGAAGGCAGGGATTCCCGCCTGGTAGGTCTTGTATCCCGAGAGCGCCGCGTTGTTGAGCGGCCGGACGAGATGGAGCTCGTCGCGTACGGCGGTGAGGATGCGCGCCTTCCCGGCGCGCTTTTCCGGGTCGTCCGCGTCCGATCGGTACAGCGCCTCGAGCTCGACGTACGCCTGGTGCAAGCGCTCCACGCGGGCCCGATGGTGAGCCTGCGCGGTGACCCAGGCCTTGGTCTCGGGCGCGTCCGGTCCGAGCGTGCCGACGAGCCAGGGGAGGGTGAGCCGGTCCGCGACGAAGCTCGCCAGGCTCTCGTCGAAAGCGGACTGGTCGTTCACGTACAGCGTGGCGTGGACGCTCTCGTGAAGGACGATGTTGGCGAGCTCCCCCAGCGCCTCGTCGCCGTCCCCGATCATCGTGGACAGGACCGGATCGTGAAACCAGCCGAGCGTCGAGAATGCGCTGGCGTCTCGAACGTAGACGTCGAGCCCTTCCTTCTGCGACAGCGATTCGGCATACGATCGCGCGGCGACCCTGTCGAAGAAGCCGAGGTACGGGATGCTCCCGACCAGAGGGAAGCGCCAGTGCCGCACGTCGAAGGCGAGCGGGGCGCAAGCCTGGACGACCCAGACCGCCGCGGGCCGGTGGAGGTCGGCGTAGCGGTCGTAGTTCCTCGTGGGCTTGAGTCCCTGCCCCTGGCCATAGGCCTTGACGGCCCGGACGCTCAGGAGAAGGCGCGCGATCCTCGACGGGACCTCCTGGTCCGCGACGACCTGCGGGATGGACCGCGCCGCGTGGAGGATCTCGAGCTCGCCGCGCGCCGCCTGGGCGAGGTACCCGGCCGAGAAGCAACCCTGCGACAGCAGCGCCGCGGCGGCGAGAGGGAGGAACGCGCGCTTCGAACCGTCGCGCGACCGAGGCGCGGGGCCAGCGGTCCTCATGGTGAGAATGCCTGACCGAAGGTATTCCACAGGCGACCATCTCGGACGCGAACGATCCAGGGTTTCGGGGAGCGGGCCTTCAGCGGGCCACGCCGGCCCGGCCCTGCGTCATGCGTGTCCAGAGCGAGGTGCCGCTCACCACGAGGCGATCGGCGACCCAGCGAACCGTGCGCGTCGATTGAGCTCGGTGGACGATCCGGGCCGGCGCGCCTTCCGGATTCGCCCCGAGGTCCAGGACCACCACCTGCTCCTCGATGGCGAGGTGCGTGCCACCGAAGCTCAGCGAGGCGCCGAGCTCGAGGCGTTCCCGACGCGTCTCGCTGCGCCGCTGCTCCTGGTGGGAGAGGTCGAACCAGGCCGGCGACAGGCACTTCCCGTCTGTCCCGAGGAGCGGTTCGGACACGAAGCGGTCGTCGCGCAGGGGCACCAGCCGGGCCGCTCGCACGCAGCTCGCCGGTTCGGCCGAGGAGCAGAGCTCCCCCTCCGCCACCAGCACCTTCCTTTCGCCCAGCGCCTCCAGGCGCAGCCGCGCGTGCTGCGGATAGGCACGCAGCGGGCCGAGAGCCAGGACCCGGAGGCGGGATCCCACCGCCTCGACCAGGGCCACGGGCCCGAGCGCGTCGCCGCTCGCGAAGCGGCTGGTCGGGATCCAGACGAGCGTCCTTGTGGGCGAGACCGGCGTCGCGAGCACGTCCGTCGTTGCGAGCGGCCGATCGGGGAGCGCTGCGCGGGCGACGGCGCCGTCCTCGCAAGCGAGCGCTGGTCCGTTCCAGCGCACCTGTGCGCCCGTGCAATCGAGGGCGGGCACGGTGACGTGGCGGGTCTCGGCGTCGTATCCGCGAAGGAGTAGCGCGATCCAGGTCGCACCCTCCGGCGAACCGGCGCCCGCTCCCCGATCGAGCTCGCAGAGCGCGGGTGGTGGTGGCGGTGGTGGCGGCTGGGGTGCAGGCGGCGCAGCCGGAGGCGGCCGCTTCGCGCACCCCGCAGCCAGGATGGCAGCAGCCAGCAGGAATGCTGCTCTTTCCGCCAGTCTCCGCCTTGGGCTCGGCCCCTCTGCGTCGCTCACCATCACACCCGCCCATCGCATGTCAGCGCTCCGGTTCCGGTTCCGGTTCGGATTCGTGTTCGGGCTGTCGCTCCGGGTCGAACCTGGTAGGCCCCTCGCCATCGGGCTCGCCTTCAGGCGCCTGCTGGCCTACCATTGCCGAGTACGCTCGCGCGAACTCCTTCCCGAAGAGGATGGCGGACACCGCACGGTCCTCGTCGGCGATCTCGTGAAAGCGCTCCTCGTAGGCCTTCCAGAGCGCGGGTGCGCGCGAGCGCCAGGCGCTCTGCCGCACGCGCGTCGAGATGGCCGCTGGACTGAGCTGCGCGACCAAAGCCTGCGCACCCTCCACCACGCCCCGCAGCAGGGCCACCTGGTGGATCATGAACTCGGCGAAGGCGCGCTGGAGCTCGCCATCGCGCCCTTCCCCGCGCGGGTCGAGCACGTAGGCGAGCAGTTGCCGGGCGTCGCGCGCCCGGTACAGCGCGCCTTCGCCGTGGACCGTGCGCACCCCCATCTCCTTGCCGAATTCCTCGTAGCCTTGCCGCAGCTCGACGAAGGACCGGCCGAACGCCTCGAAGCCCGCGGCGAGGCGCCCCAGCACCGTCTGGATCTCCGCGCTGGTGGCGAGGTCGGGGGTGACCGGGAGGTAGGATTCACAGAAGGTGCGCAGCTGCAGGAGGGCGTCGGCGCCGGGGCCGCGGATCGGTGAGATTCCCGCCGGGGGCGGCCGAGGAGGCCCGGCGCGGCTCGACGGCGCGGTACCCGCCATCCCGAGGAGCGTCAGGAACTGCGGCTCGGTCATCAGCGCGGGATAGCGCGCCCCCATCCGCTCCAGCGCCGCCTGACGGGCCGGGCCCTCGAGCCCGGCGACGAGCCGCTCCAGCGCGGCCCGCAGGTGCTCCCAGGTGCCGCGGTAAGACGTGTAGTAGAGGTCGAGGTCCACCATCGCGCCCGCGAGCGCTTCTCCTGCCGCGATAGCCGCATCCAGGCTGGCGGGCCCGCCGGCGGCCTCTTCGGAGGGCGCAACCGGCAGGGCCCCTCCGCTATCGTCCGAGATCAGCCTCACCGAGGAGGCGGCCTTCATTTCGAAGGCGGTCATGTGCCGCGGTGGGACGAGGTGTTCCGGGTGGGATCTCCTCTCGAACGTCAAGCAGAACGTTCCTATGCGAACCTCGGCCCCAGGCCCGAGCAGCGCCGGGGCGTTTTTCTGGACGGTTTCGCCGTCGAGGAGAGATCCGTTCAGGGAGCCCAGGTCGACGTAGCGCGCCTCGTGCTCGTCGAACTGGATGAGGCCGTGGTACGTGGAGACGAAAGGCTCCTGCAACGCCAGGTCGTTCAGCTCGCCGCGGCCGATCCGCACGGGCGACTTCATGAACGCCAACCGCTCCGTGCGCGACGACCCCTCCTCGGTGACGGTCACTACGAGCGCGATCATGGATCGGATCCTGGCGCGGTTCTGATGGTCACCCGGCCCGTTCCTGATGGTCTCGACGTGAGCGCATGCGCGGGCTCTGCAACCTGGGAGCTTCTAGCCGGCGAAAGCCACACCATGCCCAGGCAGGTGGGGGCTCGGAGCGAGGGATCCCTGAACGGGTCTGGCTCCTCACGCCGGACGTCGTACATCGCTATGATGCGCCGTGTCCGTCGAATCGCACGTCCGCGGGCTGTTGGAATCGGGTGACCTGCCCGGTGCCGCGACCGAAGCCATCCGCGGCCTCGGTCCCGACATCCTGAGGTATCTCCGCTCGATCCTGCGCAACGAGGAGGACGCTGCGGACGCCTTTTCCCAGTTCGCTGAGAACCTCTGGAAGGGGCTGGCGAGCTTCCGCGGGCAAGCGACGCTGCGTACCTGGGCGTTCCGGATCGCATGGAACGTCGCCCTGAACTTGCGCAACGAGCCGTGGAACCGGCGCGGACGCCGGCTCCTTACCGGTGAGGCGTCGGGGCTGGCCGAGGAACTCCGCACCAAGACGGTCGTCCGCGTCGCGCGCCAGCAGCAGGCTCTCGACAAGTTGCGGCAGTCGTTGTCCCCGGAGGACCAATCGCTGCTGGCGTTGCGCCTCGATCAGCAGTTCTCCTGGGAGGAGATCGCTGAGGTCTTCTCCCGATCGGGCAAGCCGATCCGGGCGGCTACCCTGACGAAGCGGTTCGAACGGCTCAAGGACCGGCTGGCGCAGATGGCGAGGGAACAGGGGCTCGTGGACTAGTTGTATTTTGACCAACCAGGGGCGCTCGGGCGCTACTCATCGCCAAAGGACGGTCCCGGAGCTGACCGCCGGAAGTGCTCCCGATCCGCCTTGCTCGGGATCTCGAGCGACAGCAGTTCGTAGAGTTCTTCGGGATCGCGCGCCCTGGAGCAGGCGCGCTGTACGACGAGGCGCGCGAGCGACCCCACATGGACGGCGAGGTCGCGCCTGGCGCGCTCGAGCAGGGCGGGATCCCAGGCGACGCCAGTCGGCGTCCTCGGGGCCGGCTTTCCGCCCGCCGACCGTGGCGCGATCAGCGGATCGGCGTGGCTCGCTTCCAGGAATGCCTTCCGGTCCTTCCCGGACGGGATGTACGTC
>Ga0154716_1100_pt1 | contig 37990 bp, 25 predicted proteins | sample Rifle2008BG16ft_FD_105724 | JGI IMG/M metagenome (GOLD analysis project Ga0154716, IMG submission 105724) | Anaeromyxobacter sp. RBG_16_69_14
TTCATGTGGCATGCGCTATCACAGCGGCGACCAGTTGATGTGATTCTCCAGCGTCACCGCCGCCGCTGTGAGCTGATATCCGGCGCCTTGCGGCGCCTCAAGCGAGGGGAGAACTCTCCCCCCGCGCCCCCCATCTCGAGCGTCAGTTCATGTGGCATGCGCTATCAGCGCGGCCTTGGCGCGCTTCTCGCGGAAGACAGAGGAAGCGGCTGGCCACGAAGTTGAACGCCGTTCCGGCGAGCACGCCGATGATCGCGGGGATCTGCTTGACAGTCGAGTCCCTCCGGGTCGCGGTGGCACTGCGGTCGACCGCAGATCTCCCCTTCGTGCGAAGGGGTCAAGCCCCAGCCCGGTGTCCAGGGGACAAGGCGGCCGAGGGTGCTGGAGACCAGTCGCCAGCCAGAGCCTGCTTCGGCCGTGGAACTTGGAAAAGTGCCGAAAACGCGGCTCCTCGATCTCGACCCATTGGACGCCAGGGAGCCCCGTCGTCTGGCGCAGCGCCCGGGCAGTCCACGGCGAAACGGCACACCGCTCGCACGCCTCGATCGTCGCGGGCCGGCTCAAGTCCGTGCAAAAGGGTGATGGACAAAAGAGGGAGAAACGAGGCAAGTAAAGCGAGTCACGCCCGATGCGAAGTCCAATACCGAAAACCGACTGGCCGACTCCAGTAAGAACGCCGCGAGATCCGAGGTCCCGCGCGTGGTGGGTGCGATGAGCAAGATCCCTGACTTCGATGAGCAAGATCCCTGACTTCCTCGAGAAGTTCTCCGAAACTGCTGCGCGTCGGAGGGACTGGGCCGCGGTTGAAGCCGCGGACGGCACGCTCACGTACTCGGAGCTGGATCTACTGTCGAACCAGCTGGCGAACCGGCTGCGCGGGCTCGGCGTCGGTCGCGATTCACCCGTGGCCATCTCGTTGCCGCGCGGTGCCGGCGAACTGCTCGCGCTCCTCGCCACCGCGAAGGCGGGTGGTGCCTACGTCCCCCTCGATCCGTCGCACCCGGCCGACCGGCTGCTCGGGATCGTAGAAGACGCGGCGCCTCACGTGCTGGTAGTGCACCCGCAATCGCCGCTGCGCGAGGCGGGGAGCACCGGCGCCCGCGTCGTGGTGTTCGAGGACATCGCGGGTGCCACGGAGGGGCACGCGGCCACGCCGCCGGACGTCCGGTCCGATCCTGAGCAGCTCGCGTACATCCTGTTCACCTCCGGCTCCACGGGGCGGCCAAAGGGCGTGGAGGTGACGCGCGGCGCATTCGGGAACTTCCTTCAGTCGATGGCCCACACGCCAGGGATGTCCGAGGACGCGCGGCTCCTCGCCATCACGACCACCTCCTTCGACATCGCCGGCCTGGAGCTGTTCCTTCCACTGTGGGTCGGAGCGACCGCCGTGATCGCCGACCGGGAGACGGTGCGGGACCCCCGTCGGCTGCGACGGCGGCTCGAGAGCGACAGGATCTCGATCATGCAGGCGACCCCTGCCGCCTGGAGGCTGCTGCTCGAGGCCGGTTGGAGAGGGGACGGCACGCTGCGCATGCTGTGCGGCGGCGAAGCTCTGTCGCCGGCGCTGGCAGATCGGCTGCTCGCGTCGGGGCGCGAGCTCTGGAACATGTACGGCCCGACGGAAACGACAGTGTGGTCGACGCTCGAGCGGATCGCGCCGGGATACGATCGCATCACCATTGGGCGACCCATCGACGAGACGCAGGTCTACGTCCTCGATGAGGACCTGAACCCTGTGCCCGCGGGTGGGGAGGGCGAGATCTCGATCGGCGGACAAGGTCTGGCGCGCGGCTACCGCGGCCGACCCGACCTCACCGCGCAGCGGTTCGTGCAGAACCCTCGCAGCTGCGTTGGCGATCGGATTTACCGCACCGGAGATCTCGGGCGAACGCTCCCCGACGGGCGTTTCGAGTGCCTGGGTCGACTGGACCACCAGGTGAAGATCCGCGGCTTCCGGGTGGAACTGGGGGAGATCGAGACGGTCCTGCGCTCTGTCCCGGGCGTCGCGGAAGCACTTGTCGTCGCGGACGTTCGGGACGACGGCGATCCTCGGCTCTTAGCCTACTACGTGGGTGAGGCGGATCGCGACGCGCTCATCGCGGAGGCCCAGCGCAGGCTCCCGGCCTACATGGTGCCCGCCGCCTATGTCGCGCTGACCGCGTTCCCCTTGAACACGAACGGGAAGATCGACCGCAAGCGGCTCCCCCGGCCCGAGGTGCTGCACCAGGACGGTTCGCCGTACCACCGCCCCAGGACGGACACGGAGACGCGCATCGCAGCTGTGTGGCGGGACGTCCTCGGGCTCGAGCGCGTGTCCGTCGACGAGAGCTTCTTCACCATCGGCGGGACCTCGATGCTCGCCATGCAAGTCGTCGCGCGCATCGAGGAGGAGATGTGCGTGGACGTGTCGCTGCAGGCGTTCTTCGATACCCCTACGGTAGAGGGCGTCACCGCGAGCATCGGGGAGTCCTTCTCGGCGGGCGATCCCATCGTCGTTTGGCTCCGGCGCGGCGCGTCGGAACAGCCGCCCCTGTTCTGCGTATTCGGCGTGAATCTCTACCAGGATCTGGCGCTCGCGCTTGGCGGGGATCGCTCGGTCGTGGGTGTGCACGTGCCGTTCCGATACGTGCCGGGTCGGGAGCGTCCTCCCACGCTGGCGGACATCGCGCTACGCTACCTCGAACTCGTCCGGCGCCTCCAGCGCAGCGGCCCGTACCACCTGCTCGGGCTCTGCTTTGGGGGGATCGTCGCGTACGAGATCGCCCGGAAGCTGGAGGCCATGGGCGAGACGGTGGCCATGGTGGTGGTCCTCGATGCCGTTCTGCCGAACGCCGTCCGCGTGGACCAGGGAAAGCGCCTGCGCAGCTACGCCCTGCAGGCCTGGCGGGATTGGCCAAGAGGGTGGGGGCTGGTGCGAGGCGTACCCAAGACCGTAGGGCGATGGCTCGTCTCGCGTCGACCGGTGCTGGGCGGTCTGAAGTGGCTGGGCGTGGTCGCCAACGCTGCTCACGCCATCTTCCTCCCGGTCAATGGGCCCGAGATGGATGCCGCCGTTGCACGGTTCGCATCGGAAGCGAGCTGGTTGTCCAGCCGCCTGCTCATCGTGCGCGCCACGAAGGAACCCATGCCGACATGGTTGTCGATCGACCCCGACCATGGGTGGGGCAAGCGAGCGGCGGAGGTGATCGTGTGCGATATCCCCGCCAACCATATGGAGATCTTGCGGGAGCCGCACGCTAGCGCGCTCGGTCGCGCGGTCACGGACGTCGCGGAGTCGCGGATGCCCTCGCCTGCGTCGGTCCGGACGACGACCCAGGGGTGTTGAGGGCCGCGGGCGTAGCTTCAAGGACACGAGGCAAGCATGCGGAAGATCGGTCACCGAGCCAGGTGTCGAGGCCACAAGTATTGCACCCGGCTCAACGCGCGAACCCGGACACGAGATCCCGGCAGGATACGCCCGGCGCGAGGGCCCGCATGCAGAGATCGCTCGTACCCGACCCACAGCGGTAGACCGCGTGCAGAACGCCGTCTCCTTCCTGATGAGGATGGAAGCCCGACTCCATCGCATACACGTCAGTGATCCTGCTGGCCACGAATGAGTTTTCCGCAGAGGCGCGGATACGGAACTGCTGGCTCGCGGGCTCGTAGTTCATGAAGTCGAAGCACCGGCCGACGCAAGCTCTCGAGATGAGGTGAGTCGGCGAAATCCGCGCGAGGTTCCGTTCGTGCCAGCCGACGAGAGCGGGGATCCGGCGAGCCCAGACTTCGATCCTCTGCGCGACGCGCTCCGTGAGAAACGGGTGCTCCTCCACCCCGAGATCTGGCACGCAGGCGACGAGCCGCTGGCCGAAAGGAAGGGTGCTGACCAGCGATTCCATCTTGGACTCGATCCGCGCCGCCTTCGCCACGTCCCCGTGCAGCACGCCAAAGAAGCACCCTGCCGTCGCGAAGCCCGCCAGCAAGATGGTCGCTCGCCGCCGGCGAGCGCCGAGTACAGCCAACAGGAGCACGAACGAGAACAGCGACAGGCGCTGAGACAAGAAACCAACCCACGCGCTCTTGGGCGCCATTCGGAAGCTCGACGGAACGAGCGCAATGGCCACCGAGGTGAGACCGTACAGCTGCGCGAGAACACTCCTCCACTGACAGAAGCGATCCGGCCGTCTATCGGTCAGCGCCAATGTCACAAGAAGCGCAACAATCGCGACGGCCGGAGGCGCGTAGCGCCATCCAAAGAGCAGGGCCTGGTCAGCGCCGGTCGTCGATACGAGTTGGAAGAGACTCCAGCCATGCTCATGTGCTGTCGCGAGGACGTACCTCCGAACGCCGTAGAGAGCGACAACCCCACCGAAGAAGAGTAGCCCCTGAGTGCGCGCGCTCGACCTCCCCGCCAGCTCGCGATATGTGACCATCGCCAGAAGCCACAGCGGAGGTATCGGGTGCGCGGTCGCAGCCAAGAGGCCCAGGGCGCATGCTATTGCCAGATGCCGTCGGTCGGCGTCCCATGACAACGCGAGCGCCCATAGGACAACCCCAGCCGAGAGGTAGAAGTTCAGGAGACCGAGCTGGAAGACGTACCCATAGCTCAGGACGGCCAGCCACGGCGCTAGGCAGTAAGGCGGGTAGCGGTGGGCTGCGCGGATGAACCTGAAGGCGCCCCAGAAGAACACCAGGACGACGCCAGCCGTGAGAGCCCGCTCAGCCGTGGAAGCGCCCCACCGCGCCACGAGCCCTGCGAGCACGAGGTCCACCGCCACGTTGGTGCTCTGGTGCACGATCCGGAGGCCAGGCGTCCGCCCGGCCTCGACCAACTGGGCGAGCCAAGCATTGTACAGGTGACTCTGCAGATCTGCAGTGGATACGATCGGGAGCCAGAAGCAGGGAATGAGCAGGAGCGTCGAGATGAGGACGACCAGGCCGAATCTTTCTTTCGACGTCCACAATAGGAGCCCATTCCCGCCCGCGCCATCGGCGAGCTCGAGCGGTGCACCCTACATGAACTGCCGGGCTCGCGCTCCTTCTCGTGCTCCGCTGATTCTCCAGCGGCACCGCCTCCGCTGTGAGCTGATGTCCGGCGCCTTGCGGCGCCTCAAGCGGAGGGGAGAACTCTCCCCCCGCGCCCCCCATCTCGAGCGTCAGTTCATGTGGCATGCGCTATCAGTAGCCGCTGCTTCCCCCCGGCGATCGAGGTGCGGGAACGGTGCGCCGTCTTGCCGTGGACTGCCCGCGCCTCACGCGGCAGCGCGCCCGGGGGGACGCCCAGTCAAGGGGTTGACGCGTTCGGCTTCCCTGCTACGCTCTGGCCGCCTCGTCTCTGTGTCACCGGAGACCTTCGGCCGACCGGCGTGTCACCGCGACCGCGAGGGACTCGACATATGGAACGCGCTCGCCCCGCTGTATCCTCGCCCCCCCTCCTGGTGCGGAACGCTCTCTCCCTGATCGTCCGGGCGCTGACTCGCCGCCTCGCGTGGAGGGCGCCGTCGACTCCGGTGCAAGCGCCGTCGCACGACGCGCCGCGCCCGCGCGGCGACCGCAACATGAACCCGCGCGGTATCGGATTCCTGGAGTTGCTTGCGGAGGACTACCGGACACACGAGCACAAGCTGCTCGAACCCGGGTTCTGGGCCATCGCGGTCCACCGTTTCGGCAACCTACGCATGGACGTCCGGCCCAAGTTGCTGCGAGCGCCGTTGTCCCGGGCGTACTTGCTGCTATCCACCGCGGTGAACTGGACATGGGGAATCGACCTCCCATACACGGTGCGTCTCGGGCGTCGCGTCCGCATCTGGCACCACGGAGGCATCGTGCTCGGTGCGCGCTCCATCGGCGACGACGTGCACATCCGGCAGAACACGACGTTCGGCGTGCGAAGCCGGCAGGCCCTGGAGAGCATCCCCATCATTGGCGACCGCGTCGACATCGCCGCGGGCGCCTGCGTCGTAGGCGCGGTGACGGTCGGGGATGACTGCGTCATCGGACCGAATTCCGTCGTGCTCCGGGACGTTCCTCCCGGCTCGACAGTGATGGGCGCCCCGGCGCGGCTGGCGACCTTCGGAGCGGGGGATGCGCCCGGCGCGGGCGCCACCACTCGGACGGACGACCGAGGGCGCGGAAGCGTTGGGCCCCCGGGCTGAGCTGCCAGAGCCACCGCGGGAGCCGAACCATGCGCAGAGAGCGGAGCGTGCCACGCTGCGTCGCGTCGCAAGGCACCGAACGGCGCGACCGGGGATTCAGGCTGACCCGCGTCGGGGCCTCGACCCTGGATGGTCCCCGCCCAGCCGCACCCGCCCTTCAGTTGGTGACGGTGAAGGCACCGCAGGTCGTGGTGACGGTGGCAGAGAGCTGGGCCGTGCCACCCTGCGACGCCGTGACGGTCTGCGGATTCACGGCGACCGAGACGATTCGCTCGGTGACCGTCACCGTCGCGGTTGTGGTCTTGGTCGTGTCGGCCTGGCTGGTCGCAACAACGTGATACGTGCCGGCCGTCGCGGGCGCGGTGTAGACACCCGTCGTGCTGATGCTCCCACCCGTCGGGCCCTCGAGCGTCGACCACGTCACGGCGGTGTTGGACGTGCCGGTGACCGAGGCCGTGAACGTATAGGTCTGGCAGGCATCGACGTCGGCCGTGGCAGGGGAGAGGGACACGGCGACCGCGGCTGGGGCAGGGGTAGGGGCGGGGGCTGGAGGCGGCGTGCTCGCGGTCACGGTGGCGGTGTCGCTCTTGGCAGGATCCGCGTGGCTCTGGGCGATCACGTGGTAGGTGCCGGCGGTCTGCGGGGCGGTGTAGAGGCCCGCGCTTGTGACCGAACCTCCGGCGGGGCCCTCCTGGACCGACCATGTGACTGCTTTGTCGGTCGACCCGGTCACGGTCGCCGTCAGCTGCGCCGTCTTGCCCACCGTGATGGACGAGGTCTTCGGGGTGACCGCGACGGCGACGGTGGTCGTCCCCTGAGTCGAATAGACGCTGCTGCGCCACGACCCGCCGCACATCTCGGAAGGATTTGCCGAGCACTTCGTGTTGCAGTCGCTGTCACTGACCAGGTTGTAACCTAAAGTGTTTCCAGCCCAGCACTCGCCGCTGTACTGGAGCCCTGCGTACGCGAGGTTCTTGGCCTTGGCTGCCGCCACGCAGGTCTCGACCGTCGCGTTCGACCAGCCAAGCTGGGTGGGCAGCGCGCGGGTGGAGCTGTCCGTGTAGCAGCCCACATACTTGGCCGCCGGTGCCGGAGGAGTGACCGCTGCGGCGGAGTAGACGCTATTGCGCCACGACCCACCGCACGTCTCGGAAGAATTTGCCGAGCACTTCATGTTGCAGTCGCTGTCACTGACCAGGTTGTAACCCAGGGTGTTGCCGGCCCAGCACTCGCCTCTGTACTGGAGACCCGCGTATGCGAGGTTCTTGGCCTTCGCTGCCGCCACGCAGGTCTCGACCGTGGCATTCGACCGGGCCAGCTGGGTGGGCAACGCGCGGGTGGAGCTGTCCGTGTAGCAGCCCGCGTAACCAGCTGCAGACAGGGCGGCGGAGACACCATCCGGTGCCCCCCCGGACACGGGACCACCGCACGCAGCGAGGGCGCCGGACAGGGTGACGAGCGCTAAGACTAAGAGATACCGTGACTTGTGCATCTTTTTAACTCCACGGTTTGTTCGCCGGATGGCGCGGCTTGGGGGAGCAACTCTATTGTGACGCCAGCGACCAGAAGGCGCCGACTTCAGGAAGGCCGCGGGACGGTGTCGGAACTCCTGTATCCCGTGACATGGGTACACGATGGCAGACTGCTCGGGTGCGTCTCAAGACCTGCGCGTAGTGAATCTGCGCGAAAAGCACGACATCGGCGCCATTTCCTCGGTCCGCGGACCGATCCGATGCTCATGCTGGAGCGCGATCCGACGACACGACCGGAACTCGCTCCCCGCCCAGTGCGCATTGCGCAGGCCTGGGACGAGATCCCTCCCCACGATGAGGACAGATGGACGTAGAATCTTGGCTCAACCGTCCGGTACAGTGGAGCTGGGCAATCACCAGGATTTCAAACCGTTCGAGCCGAGATCGACAGGCTCGCGCCAGGCCCCGTTCGGGGCATGTGGAGTGAATTGACCCTGATGCATGGTCTTGAACCTCGCCCACCATTCCCGATATGGAATACAGAACATGACGTCGCGCCAACACACCAGTCCTGCGCCTCTCCTCGCTGCAGCCGTCGTGGCCTGCGGTCTCTCGTGCAAGGGGCCTGGCAATTATGTCTGGGTCGACGCCTACGCGAGCGCAGGCGAACCCGAGCGGTCGTACGTGATCGCCCCGGGCGACCTGATCCAGGTCAGGGTTTTCAACCAGGAGCAACTGTCAACGCGGGCGCGTGTTCGCGGCGACGGCAAGATCTCGCTCCCGCTCGTGAACGACGTAGGCGCTGCTGGGTTGACGCCCGGGCGGCTAGCAAAAGACCTGGAGGTGCGCCTGACAGACTTCGTCAAGACACCGCTCGTCACGGTGTCGCTGGAGGAGACGCGGCCACCCAACATCTACGTCATCGGCGAAGTGACGAGACCGGGCGTGTATCCGCTCGAGACGGCACTCGGCGTGCTCACCGCGCTCGTCAACGCCGGTGGGCTGACCCAGAACGCGAGATCGGACCGTGTCTTCGTGCTGCGCCAGGGACCGCCCGAGACGCGAATCCGCTTCACCTACGACGCCCTCGTTCGCTTGGAGGGCAAGGCCACCACCTTCCGGCTGCGCCCAGGCGACGTGGTCGTGGTCGAGTAGCGGCATGCCCTCCACCGCTCTTGCCGCCGGCCTCTTGCTCGTTCTGGGTCAGTTACCGTGGGAGATCGGGCTCCGCAGCGAGGCGCGTGGCTTCACGGATAGCGCGGGAGGAGCGGGTGACCTTCAGCTCGATCCGCGGGTCACGCTAGGATACGAGACCCGCGACCTCGTCGTCCACGCGCTCTACAGCCCGGAGCTGGTCCTGCGGCAGCCGCGCTCCCGGGGGGCATTCGATCACCTCCAGGCAGGAGCCCTGCTGGGATCTCTGCGCCTCCATCGCGATACGAGCCTCCGCGCAGAGCAGACTCTTTCGGTTGGCTCCACCAGCCTGTCGTGGCTCGCGCTCTTGCCCGACGAGCCGCCGCCATTCACCACCCGCGACGCGAATGCACCGAGCGTGGACATGCTCAACGAGAGTTCGTCCTTGTCGGTCGATCAGGTGATCACGCACCGCATCCACGCCAGCGGAACGGCCCGCTATGCGATCGCCGGCGGTTTCGGAGACGGCCTTCGAACCCTCCCGCGCACCAGGACGGCGGAGCTCCGCGCTTCGGGGTCGTGGATCGAGCGCAGCGACGCCTTCTCCCTCGCTGCCGGAGGCAGTCGCGGGTGGACCTCAGCAGCCTCGGCCAGGACCTGGCTGCTCGACGCTTCAGGCGTGTGGCGGCACGCGTTCACGCCTGCCAGCGAGAGTGCGCTCGGGGGCGAGGGGCTTCCGCGCCTGGAGGAACGCCCGCAGCCACGTTACGAAACGGAGCTTGCCGCCGGCGCGGCGGTCCTGGGAGGAAGCGCGGGGGCGCAGCACGGGGTCGTCCCCATAGCGGTGGTCGCGCTGCGCCGCGACGAGCCGACGCTTCGCGCGGGCGCCTACGGCGCGCGGGTCCTCTTGCGCTACGCTCCCGTCATGGATGTGACCACTGGTGCACTCACGCCGCGTTACGAGACCTCCGCCTTGGCCAACTTGCGGCTCGGGAGGCAGCTGGTTGCCTTTGCAGGCGGGGGTGTCGCCGTGGCGCCCAGCCCGCCCCCTCCCCTTCCCACCACGCTCGCCCAGGGCGCCCTTGGCCTGACCTACGAACCCGTCGCTGACGTGAGCATCTCAGCCGCCGCGCGAGTCGCGAGGTTGCCGGACGTCGAGTGGGCCGGAGTGGTGACGACCACCGTGGTCCAGCGCGGCCGCTTCTGAGGTCGACGGTAATAGGGAGTTCGGCAAATGCGCAACTACGGATCTCAGCTGGATTTGCCGGGCTACGAGGGCGACGGCGCGCCGGAGCCGGCGCCCGGGCCCTCGCTGCCCGACTGGGGTAGGCTCGTGCTGGGTGCGGTCTGGCGCCGCAAGGCTCTCGCCGCGGCAGTATTCCTGCTGGGTGTCACTGCTTCAGCGGTGTATTATTGGCTGAGAACTCCGCTCTACCATGTCGAAACCAAGATCCTGGCACAGCGACAGCAGACGCTGCCGTCCATCGTGCGACCTGGGGGACCAGACGAAGCGCCGACGCGCTCGGCCCACGAGCTCGTGCACCGGCGCGAGAACCTGATCAACCTCGTCAAGCAGACGAACCTCTTCGTCGGACCCGGCACCGCCACCTCGAAGAGCTGGCTCGAGCGGATCACGTCGCCTTCCACCAGTCCTTCTCGAGAGGACGAGGACCCTCTGAACGCGCTCGTCCTCGAGCTCGATCGCGCGCTCGTGGTCACGACCGCAGAGGGGGTCATCACGATCGAGATCGACTGGCCCGATCCCCAGCAAGCCTATCACCTTCTTCAGACAGCCCAGGAGAACTTCCTCGAGGCGCGCCACCTGCAGGAAATCACGGTGATCGACGACGTGATCTCCCTTCTGCGGGGGCGCGCCGCGACGCTCGCCGCGGACCTGCAGAAGGTCATCGAAGAGGTACAGCTAGGAGTCGTCCGCGGCGGCGACGGCTCCCCACGCTCGGCGGCGCCGCGAGCGGGGACGAGCGAGGATCTGGCGCAGCTCAGGGCGAAGATCGACGCCAAAGAGCGCGCCATACTGGACGTCGAGGAGTTCCGCCGGCGGCGCTTGGCGGATCTGCAAGCCCAGCTCGACGAGAAGCGGGGGGTTTACTCCGACGCCTACCCGAGCGTGGTCAGCCTGCGTCAGGACATCGAGGCGCTCACGGGGGAGTCCCCTCAGGCCGCACGACTTCGCGAGGACGAGCGAAAGCTGCGAGCTGAGTACGCGGCACGCCTCGGCGAAGCGGGCCAGCTGCGCGCGCCTGCCCCGCTGGCCCCCGCGCCGCGCCGCGGCACCGACGCCTCGCTCGAACAGAACGAGCGCGTGCGGGAAGCGCGGCTCCAGTACCAGCAGATGCTGGAACGCGTGAACGTAGCGCAGCTCGAGCTGGACACCGCGCGCGCCGGCTTCAAGTACCGCTATACGATCGTCTGGCCCGCGGAGGTGCCCACGAAGACCTCCAGCCCAAGACCGCTCAAGACTTTCGGGCTGGGGATGATCGTATCGCTGCTGCTCGCTCTCGTCGCGGCCGTCGCGCCCGATCTGCGGTCAGGCCGGGTCGTGGAGCGCTGGCAGGTCGAGCGCACCCTCGACCTTCCGGTGCTTGCCGAGGTCAACCCAAAGTGAGCAACGCCGGAGTGGGTCGGCTTCCCTGCGTACTCCCGCCGCGCCCCCCGCCATCGAAATCGTCGCGCGACTCGACAGGCTCGCTACGATCTCACCGGTCGTGCCCAGTGGGCTTCTGGTGCAGGTGCTTCACCCTCCTCGCGATGGACTCGGCGATCGGCTCGAACGCTTCCTTGCTGCGGACGATACTGAGGTGGTCGCCGGGCACGCTCTCGACCTCCAGGCGCCTAAACTCGCTCGCGTCCCAGCCGTTGCCGGCGACTCCGTTGTCGTCGTCCGCCGCGCAGACGAGCAGGGTGTCCACGTCCAGAAAGGGCGGCGCGTGGCGCCGCCCGACCAGTTCGTACATGCCGAGGACATAGCGCGAGCGATCGGCGATGGGCACCCTGCCCCTCCTCACGAGTTCGAGCTCCGCGCGAGCGATGTCGCGAAGGAGGCCGGCCCCGTCGATGGCATGCCGCACAGACCGGCGCACCCGCCTCAGGCCTGGAGGAAAGGGGTTCTTGAAACACCGGGGATGCGCTGTGTCGATGAGGACGAGAAGATCGACGGGGAGCCCCGCCCTCCGCAACAGGTACGCGACCTGGTGCGCGACGAGCCCGCCAAAGGAATGCCCTGCGATGATGCAGGGTACCCCCTTCTCCGCCGCCATCCATTCCGCATGGCACTGGCCGGCCAGCGCCTCGACGGAACGAAGCCGGATGCGTTCCCCGTCCGAGCCCTGGTGCGCGTAGCCGTAGATCGACTGCCCGGCCGGCAACAACGGTGGCAGGAGATCGTTGCCGAGGTCGCCGTGGATGAGTAGCAAGGGGAAGCGCCCGTCACCGCGGCGGAGGGGGAACAGCCCGCGAAAGTCTCCCAGAGCCCCGGTGCGTGGCGATGGCGCCACCTCGCGATGAGCTCGAGCTGTTCGCTCGCGAATCGCCGCGGCGAGCTTGTCGACGGTGTTGAACTGGGAGAGCTGCGCGAAGCCGATGGTGATCGCGAACCGCGCGGTGAGGACCTCGGCGAGCTGGACCAGGAAGAGCGAGTCAAGGCCCAGGCTCGAGAAGGGCAGTGCGGGATCCAGGGCCTCTCGCGCGATCCCCGACCTGTCATGGACGAGATCGACGAGCTGGTCGCGGAGATCATCTGCGCTCGCAGCCGCGCCGGCGCCGGTGGCTGGTCCGACCCTTTCGGCGTCCGCGAGCGGCTGCCTGGTCGCGCGGCGCGCGGCGGGGGCGTCCTTCCAGTACCGCTGGCGCTGGAACGGATAGGTGGGCAGCGTCGGAGCGGCCGTCCCGGGGTCCAGATCGCCCAGCAGATCCACGTCGATCCCGCAGGCCCATAGCTCGTTCAACCCACGCTGCAAGCGTTCCGGCGCCCAGCCCGCCGCGTCGCGAGGTCTCCCCAGGAGCGGGAGCGCGCGCTGCCTCTTCGGATTGCGAAGTCGCGCCCTGACGAGGGTGGTGAGGCTGTCACCCATGCCCACCTCCAGCGCGACACAGCACGGCTCCTCGAGCAGGGTCGTGACAGCGGCGTCGAACCGCACCGGCAACCGCGGCTGCGCTGCCCAGTAGTCCGGGCTCGTGACCTCCCCGTCGAGCATCCACTTCCCCGTCACGGGCGACAGGAGCGGGCGGTCGGGTGCGTGCCAGCGTCGCGCCGGGAGTTCGCGGCGCAGGCTCTCGACAACCGGGTTCATGAGCGGCGAATGAACCGCGACGTCGATGGGCACGGCTCGAGAGACGACGCCATCGGCAGCGAGCCGAGCTGCGCACCTCTCGATGGCTTCGGGGCGCCCACTGAGGAGGCACAGCTGCGGTCCGTTGACGCACGCGACCGCCACCTCGCCTTGCAGGTAAGGAGCGGCGTCTGCCTCCGACAGGCGCGCGACGAGAGCAGCTCCGGGACCGGTCTCTTGCATGAGCTGCCCGCGGCGATGGACCGCCCACAGCGCGTCCTCCGCCGTGAGCACTCCGGCGAGGTGGGCACCCACCCACTCCCCGAGCGAGTGACCGACGAAGCCGTCTGCCCGCACCCCGCGCGACTCGAGCCACCGCGCCAGCGCGACGTCCACGCAAAAGACCGCCAGCTGCGCCTTGGCGTTGTCGCGGCGCAGGGGCTCCGCGTCGGCGCTCGGATCGGTGGCCCAGCCCAGGAGGTCGAAGCCGGCGAGCTCAGAGGCGGCGCGGGCCAGCGGCTCGAAGTACCCGCGGAGACCCGGCTCCTCGGCGAGCGGGCGCGCCAGCGCTCCCGCGTGCAGGCTACCCTGGCCCGGGAATGACATCACCAGCTTGGGGCGGCCTTCGAGCGCCGTCTCCGTGTCCCATCGCTCGGGGTCCCGCAGCGCAGAGCGCGCGTCTGCCCAGCTGACCACGCGGACGGCGCGTCGATGCGAGAAGAGCTTGCGCCTCTGCTGGAGCGCGCACGCCACCTCGGTGAGCGGCCGCGGCGCCTGCCCACCTCCGCACTGCGCATCCACCCAACCCGCGACGCGGCCGGTATACGCGTCGAGCGCCGCGCGGCTGCGGGCCGACAGGAGCAACGTCGTCTTCTCCGGAACATGCAGATCGCAGGCGCCTTCGGGATCGACCGGGGCCTCCTCCAGGACGACATGGGCATTGGTGCCGCCGATGCCGAACGAGCTCACTCCTGCGCGACGCGGGTGGGGCCCTTCGGGCCACGGCCCTGTTTCACGGTTGACGAAGAACGGGGAGTCCTCGAGCCGGAGCTCCGGGTTCGGACGCTCGAAATGCGCGGTGGCAGGGAGCCGTCGATGGCGCAGGGCGAGCACCGCCCGCATGAGGCCCGCGACCCCCGCAGCAGCGTCGAGATGCCCGATGTTGCCCTTGACGGACCCGAGACAGCAGGACTCCTTTCGCGTCGCCTGCCGGAACGCGAGCTTGAGCGCCTCGACCTCGATCGGATCCCCCATCGGCGTCGCCGTGCCGTGCCCCTCGACATAGCCGATCGTGCCTGGGTCCACCCCGGCCAGCGCCTGGGCAGTCGCGATGACCTCGGCCTGCCCCTTCACGCTGGGCGCGAAGTAGCTCACCTTGTCGTGCCCGTCGTTGTTGACGGCCACCCCGCGGATCACGGCCAGCACGGGGTCTCGATCGCGGCGAGCGTCGGCGAGCCGCTTGAGCACGACCGCGCCCGCTCCGTTGCCGAACACGGTGCCGCAAGCGTTGGCGTCGTACGGCCGGCAGATGCCGTCGCGGGACTGGATCGCACCTTCCTGGAAGAAATACCCGGTCCGCTGGGGGACGGCGATGCAGACCCCTCCGGCGATGGCCATGTCCGTCTCGTAGCTGGACAGCCCCTGCACGGCGAGGGCGACGGCCACGAGCGAGGTGGAGCAGGCCGTCTGGACGTTGATGGCCGGACCGCGCAGGTTCAGCTTGTAGGCAGTGCGACTGGGCAGGAATGCCGGATCGCTCTGCACCAGGAGGCCGAAGGACTGGGCCCGTCGCATGCGCACGAACTCCTCCACGGCCGCGCGGTCGGGGAGGAGATTGTGATGCAGGTACGTGTTCGGAAAGCTCCCGGCATACACCGAGACCATCTGCTGGTGCCGGTCGTGCGCGTAGCCCGCCGCTTCGAGCGCCTCCCAGGCCACCTCGAGCCAGACGCGATGCTGGGGATCGAGCTGCGCTGCCTCCACCGGGTTGACGTCGAAGAAGTCCGCGTCGAAGTCCTCGATACCTTGCAGTACACCTCGCGCGCGGACGTACTGCTCGCCATCACGCGGCCCGTCCAGGTCCGAGTCCTCGGCGCCGTCGTCGGCATCGAAGCGGCTGATCGTGTCCCGCCCCTCGGCGATGACACGCCAGAAGGCATCGAGGTCCTCTGCGCCGGGAAAACGCCCGGCCATCCCGATGATGGCGATGTCCCTGTCTTCGGAGGATTCGGTGGTCATGCAGATCCGGGTTCGATGACGACATCGACCGTGCGTGGAGAGGTGGGGGCGTGGCGCGGCGTCCGCGCTCGGGCGTGCTCGGCCGCGATCTGGGTGGAGAGGAGGAAGCAGAAGACCATGTTGTCGCGATAGCCGAGGCGCGCGGGCACCCCGCGAGCGAACTTGGCCGTGAAGCGCTGGACCATCCGCGCGTCGAACAGACCTACGGACTCGATCGCCCGCGGGTCGAGATGCTCCTGCGCCAGCGGGCACAGGCGGCCCCCGGGGAAGAAGGCCTTGAGGTCGGGTGCCTGGTACGGCTGCTTTGGGCGGTCGACGATGTCCGGTGGAAGGTCGTCTCGAAAGGCCTCGCGGAGCAGGTGCTTGTGCGAGAGCAGCGGCAGCTTGAAGTGATCGGGCAGCTGGAAGGCCCATTCCACCAGTTCGTGGTCGAGGAACGGGTAGCGGCCCTCGACGCCGTTCGCGAGCGACATGCGGTCTGCCTGGCAGGACAGGAGGTACCCTGGCAGCAGCGTTTGCATCTCCAGGATCTGGTTGCGCTGCAGCAAGGTGAGGCCGGATGCGTCCGGAGGCAGGAGCGCCCGCACGCGCTCGAGCAGGGCCTCGCCGGTCAGGCTCGCCTGGTGCTCCGGGCGCATGTAGGTCCTCAGGATCCCGTTGTTGTGCACGCGGAAGTTGAGGCCGCCGAGCGCGTTGTCGTACGTGTCCAGGAAGCCCTCGTAGAACATACGCATCAGGCCGAACTGCGCGCTGTCGCGGTAGTGAGCGAGGTGCGGGTAGAGCGTCCGGATGAGCTGCGGGCGCATCCTGGACTGCGGAAACCTCGCCCAGAAGCGCAAGAGCTTCAGCTCCTTGAAGGAATCGTAGCCCCAGAGGATCTCATCCGCCGCCTCGCCGGTCAGCACGACGCGTATCCCGCTCTCGCGGACGTGCCGCGAGAGGAGCAACAGGGGCACGGGCGCCGTCCGGAAGACCGGACGCTCTCCGTGGAGGATGGCTCGCTCGAAGTTCTGCTCGATGTCCGCGTCGCTGACGGTCAGCGTGAAGGGCTCGGTGCGCAGCCTGGCGGCCATCTGGACCTGATACCTCGATTCGTCGTAGGCAGGGTCCGCGAAGGCGATGGAGAAGGTCCGGAACTTGTCGGTGCGCAGCCGATCGGTGAGCAGCGCGATCACGGACGAGTCCACGCCCCCGCTCAGGTAGTTGCCGACCGGCACGTCGCTTCGCAGGCGCAGCGCGACGGCGTCGCTCAACTTCTGTCGAAGCAGCCGCTTCGCTTCGTCGAAGGTCGCCGGCACCGGCTCGCGCGAGCCCTCGCCGAGGCGGTAATACCGCACCGTTCGCTCGGGAGCGGAGGGCCCCGGAGTTCCAAAAAGCACGCAGGTTCCTGCCTCGACCGAGCGGATGTCCGCGTAGACCGTGCGGTCCTCGAGCGTGTTCCACAACAACCCGTGCTCGAGCACGTTGGCAGGCTCGAGGCGCCGCCCGAATCCCGGCACCGCGTCGAAAGCCTTGAGCTCGGACGCGAAATAGACCCGACCCCTATGTGACGTATAGTAAAGCGGCAGGATGCCGTAGCGATCGCGCGCGGCGACGAGCCGCCGCTGGGTGGCATCCCAGTACAGGAAAGCGAACTGACCGTTCAGCCGCGGCAGGGCGTCGAGACCCCAGCGCTGCAGGGCCCGCAGCAGCACCTCCGTGTCGCTCCTCGTGTGAAAGCGCTCGCCGAGCCCCTCGAGCTGCCGCCTGAGCTCGATGTGGTTGAAGACCTCGCCGTTGTAGCTTAGCGCGTCTCGCCCCGCGTCATGCCCCGCCTCTCGCCCCGCTCGCCCGATCACGAGCGGCTGGTGTCCATCCGTCACGTCGATGACGGAGAGGCGAACGTGCCCGAGGGCCACGCACGGATTGACGTAGGTGCCCCAGGCATCCGGCCCGCGATGGGCGATCGGGCCGAGCATGAAGGCGAGCTGTTCGCGGCGCTCGGCCAAGGACAAGTCACTGCCGAGGATGCCGGCGATCCCGCACATGAGCTACTCTCCCCCCGCAGTTCGCTCCTCGGCGAGGCCTGTGTGCATGGTATACCGCTGGCGGAGCGCGTGAAGTACCGTGCTCGCGGTTCGTCACCCACACGGCGTTTTCTCCGCGTCGGACCAGCAACTTCGACCACGCGACGGGTACAGCACGATCATGTCTTCGACAGCCTGCACCATACCTCCGATGCCGCAGCACGAAGATGCGCACGCAGCGTCCCAGATCGACGAGGTGCGTTCGGCGCTGCTGGCGTTCGTGACGCGCAGCTTCATGGTGAACGAAGCGGACATCGACCGTGACCGGTCGCTCATTGACCAAGGGGTCATCGACTCCTTCGGGCTCGTCGAGATCACCGCCTTCATCTTCCAGCAATTCGCGGTGGAGGTGCGGGAGGAGGACATGACCCGCGAGGCGTTCGGATCCTTGAACAAGATGGCCAGGTTCGTCGCCCGGCGAATGCGAGAGCACGCGTGAGCTCCGCACGCTGCACGCGGTGTGTGCTGTCGTCGTCCTTCCCGGGGCTGACCTTCGACGGCGAGGGCGTGTGCAGCTTCTGCCGCGGCGAGCTCATGCTCACGAGCGAGGAGAGCGCCGTCGAGCACGCACGCCGGCAGGTGGAGCAGCTCTTCGCCGTGCGGACCCGTCCCTACGACGCGGTCTTGTGCAACAGCGGGGGCAAGGACAGCTCGTACACGCTCAAGCTCGCCGTCGAAAAGTACGGGCTCCGGGTACTGTCCTTCACGCTCGACAACGGCTTCATCTCCCCGAAGGCCTTCGAGAACATACGCTGCGTGGTCGACGCGCTCGGCGTGGACCACCTCACGGTCCGGCCATCCATGCAGATCCTGCGCCGGATCTTCAAGGCGGCTGCGCTCTTGCCCATCTACCGCGACAAGACGCTCACCCGCATCTCGGCGGGTTGCAACGCGTGCATCTCGATCGTCAACACCACGGGGCTCCGCCTGGCCCTCGAGAAGAGTGCCCCGTTCATCCTCGCCGGCTTCACGCTCGGTCAGATCCCGGCCAACGCCATCGTCTATCGCAACAACTTCAGATTCCTGGCCGAGAGCCGCGAAGAGAGCCTCGGGCGGCTGCGAGCCGCGGTCGGCCGGGAAGTCGACGAGTACTACGGGATCGGCGACAGCCTGCTCGATCGCGCAGGCCCGTCCCCGCACAACGTCAACCTCCTCTGTCTGGAGCGCGTCACCGACGAGGAGATCGTCCAGGCCGTACAGGTGCTCGGGTGGCAGCGCCCGAAGGACGTGGATGGCTGCTCGTCCAACTGTCAGCTCAACACGTTCAACAACCACGTGCACCAGCGCCGGTTCGGCTACAGCCCCTACGAGCTCGAGCTGAGCCACCTGATCCGCAAGGGGCTCATGAGCCGCGAGGAAGCACTGGAGAAGATCGCGGACCAGCCGCTGGAGCAGCTGGCGGCGATCGCCTCGCGCCTGGAGCTGAGCCCGCCGGAGCGCGTGGCCCTCTGGATCCCGCCGGGCCGACCGCCAGCGTGACCAGCGCGCGGATCTGCCTGCGGCGAAGCGTCGGGGCCGCCGTCGTGTCGCTGCTGGCCGTGCTGACCGGCTGCCGCGGCAGAACCGCTCCACCGTCCGAGCAGGTGCGTGCGCTCGCCGCGCAGATGGCGCCAGGGAGGTTCGAAGGAGCCGGTCGCGCTTACGCGCTCCCGTACCGGCTCTTCGTCCCCAGGGGTTACCAGGCGAGCCGTGCCTACCCGCTGGTGCTCTACCTGCATGGCGCGAGCGGCTCGGGCGACGACGGCGTGGCCCACCTCTCGTCCGACGTCGCCGCCCTCGTCTCCGAGCGCGTGCAGGCGCTCAGCGCTGCGTTCGTGCTGGCCCCGCAGTGTCCGCGCGACGACGAATGGGTCAATCGCCACGACCGACCGCCCTTCGCGAACTACCTGCAGGCGAACGTGCCGGAGAGCGACGCCTCGAAGATGACGTTCGAGGTGCTGGAGAGGGTCCGTGCCCGGTACAATGTGGACCCGAGCCGCCTCTACGTGACCGGGCCGTCGATGGGCGGCTCGGGCACCTGGGACTTCATCACCCGCCACCCCGGGGTCTTTGCGGCCGCGGTCCCGGTCACTGGCGTGAACGACCCTTCGCGCGCCCCGGTCATCGCCGGCCTCCCGATCTGGGCCTTTCACGGCTCGCGCGACGCCATCTCGAGCGCGGCCAACACACGTGCGATGGTGGAAGCGCTGCGCCGGCTCGGGAGCCCGGTGAGGTTCACCGAGTTCGAGGCGGTGGGCCACGACAGCTGGACCCACGCCTACGCCAACCTCGAGCTGTACCGCTGGCTGTTCGCACAGCGAGGCCGGGTCGATCCCCGGCGCTGAGCGCGCTGCGCCAGACCGGAGGGGAGAACTCTCCCCCCGCGCCCCCCATCTCGAGCGTCAGTTCATGTGGCATGCGCTATCAGTCAGTTGCGGCGTCGCGCAGGGGGGGTCGGGCGGAGGGCGCGGCGGTGCTCGGCCCGCAGCCGTGCCGTCGCCAGCGGGTCGACCGGGTCGGCGGAGAGGTCGGCGCGTGCACCCAGGTGGACGGCCAGCGCCTCGATGGTCGGGTGCTCGAAGATGCGGACCAGGGGGACGTCGGCGTCGAGGCGCTGGCGGATGCGGCCGATGAGCTGAGCAGCCATGAGGGAGGTGCCGCCGGCCTCGAAGACGTTGTCGCGAAGGCCCATCTGCTGCACGTCGAGGAGCTCCCGCCACTGGTCGAGGAGCCACCCCTCGATCGCGTTGCGAGGAGAGGCGAGCTCGGCGCCGACGGAGATGATCGACGGCGGCTCGGGGAGGGCCTTGCGATCGACCTTTCCGTTGGCGTTCAAGGGCAGCCGGTCGAGGACCAGGACGCGCTGCGGGACCATGTAGCTCGGCAGGCGCTCGGCGGCGTGCGAGCGCAGCGCGTCGGCGAGGGCTACCGCTTCCCCGGCCACGTCGTCGGCCACGACGTAGGCGACGAGCTGGGTGTCGGCCGCGCCGGTGGCACGAGCGACGACCACGCTCTGTCGAACGCGTGGGTGCTGGTCGAGCACCGCCTCGATCTCGCCCAGTTCGATGCGGAGACCGTGGAGCTTCACCTGGTGGTCGAGCCTACCCAGGAAGCCGATGGTTCCGTCCTGGTTCCAGCGGGCGCGGTCTCCGGTGCGGTAGAGACGGGCGCCTGGCGCGTCGACGAAGGGATCGGGGATGAAGCGCTCGCGCGTCAGCTCGGGGCGATGGATGTAGCCGAGGGCCACCTGGATACCGCCGATGAACAGCTCGCCGGGCACACCAACGGGGACGGGCTGCCCGTGCGCGTCGAGGACGTAGAAGGTGGTGTTGGCGATGGGGCGGCCTATGGGCATCGGCTCCCGACCCAGGTCGCTCCGGCATCGCCACCAGCTGACGCCCACGGCCGCCTCGGTGGGGCCGTACAGGTTGTCGAGCTCGGCGTCGAGCAGACGGCAGCAACGGCGGGCGAGCTCGCCACTCAGCGCCTCGCCGATGGAGATGACCCGCCGCAGGGTGTGGCACCGCGAGGCGTCGGGGTGCTCGAGGAAGGCCTGGAGCATCGACGGAGAGAACAGGATCGTCGTGACCTCCGCGCGGCGAACGAGCTGCGCGAGCGCACCGGAGTCGCGGTGCGCGCCGGGGGGCGCGATCTCGAGCTGCGCTCCCACGCAGAGCGGCCAGAAGAACTCCCACAGCGACACGTCGAAGCTGAAGGGCGTCCGCTGCAGGACCACGTCCGAGGGGCCGAGGCGGAAGGCGTCCTGCATCCACAGGGTGCAGTTGACGATGCCGCGGTGGCTGTTCGCCACGCCCTTGGGTCGGCCGGTCGAGCCCGAGGTGAAGATCACGTAGGCCGTGTCGTCGGGCGCGATGGCGCAGGAAGGCCCCTCGGCTGCCATGGCCAGCTCGTCAACCCGCACCTCCCGCAACGGGACCGCGCCCTGGGGCCAGCTCCTGGCCAGCTCACCCTGCGTGAGCACGCACCTCGGGCGGGCGTCCTCGAGCATCTGCTGGATACGGTGCGGCGGGTACTCCGGATCGAGGGGCACGTACGCCCCACCCGCGAGCACGGTGGCGTAGATGGCGGTCACCATCTCGAAGGAGCGCTCCATGTAGAGGCCCACCCGGTCGCCCGGCTCCACCCCCGCTGCCCGGAGCTCCAGCGCCAGCGCCTGCGCGTGACCGGCCAGCTCCCGGTAGCTCCACCTTCGCTCGCCCATGCGCAGCGCCGGCGCGTCCGGGGTTCGCTCCACCTGCTGCAGGAAGAGCTCGCGCAGGCTGGGCGGCGCCGCGTAGGGGACCTCGGTCGCGTTCCAGGCGCGCACCACCCGCTCGCGCTCCGAGGGATGCAGGATCCCGAGCCGCGAGACGGGAATCGCCTTCGCGGCCTCCGGCTCCAGCACGTGCTCGAGCAGGGGCTGGTAGCTCTGGACGAGCCGCTCCATGGTCGCGGGCTGGAACAGGTCGGTGCAGTACTCCAGCTGCCCGGCGAAGCCCGTCTCCGTCTCCCACAGCGTCATGAAGACGTCGAGCTGCGCGCCGCCCGCATGGGCCTTGAAGCTCGTGACCTCGAGCTCCTCGAGCTCCAGGGCCATGGGGGGCTCGAAGGTGAATCCCGCCTGGAAGAGGAGATTGCGGCTCGTGTCGCGCGCCGGCCGACAGCGGGCGACGATGCGCTCGAACGGCAGCTCCTGGTGGCGGTGGTGGCCCAGAAACGTGGCACGAACCCGCCGCAGCAGCTCGAGGAAGGGCGGATCCCCCGCGCGATCGACAGTCACCGGTAGGACGTTGACGAAGCAGCCGACGGTCGACTGGCTCGCCTCACGCCGGCGGTTCGTGAACGGGACACCGACCGCGACTTGCTCCTCGTCGCCGTAGCGCGAGAGCAGCAGCGCGTAGGCGGTGAGGAGGACGAGGAAGGGCTTCGTCTGCCATTCCGCGGCGGCGCGCTCGAGCCTCCGGCCGAGCGCCGTATCGAGCTGGAAGGGAACGTACGCGCCGCGGGGCGACTGGACCGGCGGTCGAGGCTGGTCCTCCGGCAGGGCAAGCGGAGGGGGTACCAGTGCGAGCTGTCGGGCGAAATAGTCCTCCGCGCTGCGCGCGGCGTCGCTCTCCAGCCAGACCCTCTCCCACTCGGCGAACGCCGGATACTGCTCGGCCGGGACCACGGGTGCGGACGGCGGCGCGCCCCCGGCCCGGCGCAGGGCGTAGCGCTCCGCCAGCTCCCGGGCGAGGATGGACTTCGAGGCGAGATCGGTGACGGCGTGGTGCATCGTCCAGACGAGGACGGCGTCGTCCGGTGCGCAGCGCCACAGCCGCACGCGCAACAGCGGGCCGCGCGCGAGGTCGAAGGGGCGGCGCAGCTGCGCCGCCACCTCCGGGCCCTCCGGCTCGACCCGGAGCGCGATCTCCTCGAAATCCAGCGGCAGCGCGCCAGAAACCTCTTGATGCAGCGCCCCGTCCTGTTCCCGGAACGTGCTGCGCAGCGCCGCGTGCCGCGCCACCAGATCCTGGAAGGCGCCCTTCAGGGCGGAGACCTCCAGCGCACCGCGGATCCGGAACACCGACCCGACGTGATAGGCGCGCGTCTCCGGCAGGAGGCTCTGGAGCAGCCAGAACTGCCGCTGCAGACTCGACGCGCCGGAGCCAACGGGATCGCTCATCCTGTCCTCACCAAGAGTAGACCGCCCCGCGACGTGGCGCGGGCCAGCGGGCGCTCCACCACACGGCGCTGGCATCGCTTCGGGCATTCAGGCGGCGGCGGAAGGGTCGATCATCGCGATGGAGTTGGGATGGTAGGTGAACTGAGAGTGCCTATGGTGTCAATACCGCAAATCGGGGACACCGCCCCTCCCCGACCTTCTTGCGATGCGGCCGTGAACCGTTGTAATATTTCGTCCCGCGCGAGGATCTCCCGCTCCCCCGGCCCCCCACCGAAGCGAGAAGAGCGAGACACGACTCTGGCGGGTTTCCGGCGGGCGCGCGAGCAGCGTGCGCTGTCGCCGTGGACCCTCAAGGCGTCCTGCGCCAAAGCGCGAGGGCTCGGGTTTGTCCTTCCGAGCGTCAGTTCATGTGGCATGCGCTATCAGACGAGCAAGCACCCAGCGATCCGTTCGCGGCCGACGAGCTCGATCGTCCGGCGTGCAGACGCGAGGTGTGTGCGCCCCATCTCGACGCACAGGATCGAAGTATCCGCGGCCTGCGTCACCGCCAGGCCGAGCGGCTCCGCGACCACCGGCTGGATCGCGATGATCACCTTGCCGATCGCGGGTCGCGTGCTGCCCCGCCCGGTCGACGCGGCGCTGGCGACCATCTGCACGGCGGACGCGTACCCCAGCGAGTTCGCGGGGGTAATCGGTGCGTTGCTCCCCTCCTCCCCACCCCCCTGCGTGGATGCAGCGGTGGTGACGATCTGCAGTGCAGGCCAGTAATCGAGCGGATTTGCCATGACGAAGAGCGTCACCGGAAACTCGTGCAATTGCCGGCCTACCTCCGCGAGCGAGGTCGCAGCGGCGGCTGCAGATTCACCTGCATCCGCAGGTACCAGGACGACGGACCTCCACTCTCTCCGGGCCAGCGCGAACCAGAGCTCCTGGAAAGCGCGGCGGGGACGGTCCGAACCGCTCACCGTGCCCTCGCGTGCAAGGCGGCGGGCTTCGGAGTCATCTGCTTCATGCACTTCTCCCGAAACACGGGCAACCCGTCCAAGGCCATCCGCTGGCTCAGTTCAAGCGGAACGGCTGATTGACAGGCACGCTATCGTAATGGCGACCGAGGTCTGGCTCACGCGCTGGTGACGAGTGTACTGCATCGCCAGGGAGGGGGACAGTCGTCGCCCGCCCGGGGTGCGCCGGACCGGGTGTGGCCACACCGAGACCCCGCCCCGGGATCACGAGGAGCGAGGGCCGGCACCGGGTCGGCACCCGGGCCGGCGGTCCCGATACCGCTTCGGCGCCGGCCCCGACCGAGAGAGGTGCGCTCTCCAGCACCTAGGGTCGAACGGTGGCGTCGCACAGCGCCCTCGGCCGCCCATCGCGTACTGCGATCGTGGGCTAATTCGCGCGGATCACGTGCAGTACGTTGTCGGCTCCAAGCAGGAGCGGGACAATGAATGTGGGCCGGAGGTGGGCTGGTGAACGTGCCTGCCCTCGCGATCGCGTGCGGCCGTGGTGGCGGAGGAGGCGGGGCGAGGACGAGAGCGGCACCACCGGTGCGAAAATGGGTGCAGGCGTCATACACCACGAGTCCCACTTTCGTGTGTGCCTATTTTGACGTGTGTGCCTATTTTGATATATGCTAATGATATAAAATGGTGTGAAGCTTAAGTTCGATTGTCACCCGTTCCGGGAGAGCGCTTGGGGGTGGATTCGGTGCATTCGAATTCGGAGATGGCTTGGTCGTGATGACGAGCGGCAGCGAGAATATAGGGCGTGTCGGAGAGGTGGACCTCTGGCTCCTGCACCTCGACCTGCCGGATCCAGAGCTGTCGCAGCGCTGGTCGGATCTCTCGACCGCGGAGCGCGAGCGAGCAGACCAGCTCTCGCGACCGGAGGTGCGCCGCCGCTTCATCGCTGCCCGGTCCGGCCTGCGCCGCGTCCTGGCGAGCTATCTCTCGGTACCTCCGCGTTCGCTCGAGTTCTTCAAGGGCCCGCAGGGGAAGCCGGCACTTCCGGGCGGCCCCCAGTTCAACCTGTCACACTCCGATGACCTGGCCCTGTGCGCGGTAGCGCACGGCCGCCAGGTGGGGATCGACCTGGAGCGACTGCGGCGCATCCCGGAACGTGACGACATCGCCCGGCAGTGGTTCCGCGAGGAGGAGCGGGAGGCGTACCACGCCGAGAGCGCGTCGCGGGACAGCGCCTTCCTCCGCCTGTGGACGCGCCGGGAGGCCTATCTGAAAGCCATCGGCACGGGGCTCGCGGGCCTCGAGACTTCGAGCGCCATCGATCCCGAGCGCTGGGAGGTACACGAGCTTCGGCCTTTCGATGGCTATGTCGGCGCTCTGGTCGTCGAGCGGATCCTGGGATCGTGACCGGAGCGTGCTCGCCACCGGAGGGATGAGATGCATCTGCCTCAAGACGTCGTGAGCAGGCACCCAGCAATCCGTTCGCGGCCGATGAGCTCGATCGTCCGGCGTGCGGATGCGAGTTGTGTGCCTCCCTTCTTGACGCACAGGATCGCAATATCAGCGGCCTGGGTCACCGCCAGACCGAGAGGCTCCGCGACCACCGGCTGGACCGCGACGATCACCTTGCCAGTAAGGGGACGCATGACGCTCTGCTCCGCCGATGCGGCGCTGGCGACGATCTGCACGGCGGAAACGTAGTCGAGCGCGTTCTCCGGCGCGGGTGGTTCGACGATCCCCGTATCCGTCGAAGCGGTGGTGACGATCTGCAACGCAGGCCAGTAGTCGAGCGGATTCGCCATGATGAAGAGCGTGACCGGAAGCTCGTGCAGCTGCCTGCCCACCTCCGCCAGCGAGGTCGCTGCGGCCGCTGCAGATTCACCGGCATCGGCAGGAACCAGGACGACCGACCTCCAGTCCCTCCGGGCCAGCGCGAACCAGAGCTCCTGGAATTCGCGGCTGGGCGGCTGCCGTCGGCGCCCCGCAGCCGGACTCAGTTCCATCGCGACCTGGTTGACCCTGCTCGTCATCCTTCCCCCTTCATGACATCACCCCATAGCATGTAAGGATCAACGCTCGCCTGGGTCAAGCGTCACGCCCCGTGTCCCTCGGTCCAGGGTCCCGCTACTGTCCCCTACCGATGGGGCCCATGATCAGACTCGCCCGCATCGCGCTCGGATTCGCGAGCATCACGACGACCGCCCGATGGCACGCTCTGTCGTTTTCCGTTGCTCGACTTCGGCGAGCGCTCAGGATGGCCGACATCCGACCCTACGGCACAGGATCGGATCGAGTGTCCGCGTGGCGGGCCCGGTAGACCTGCCCTGATCTCCCTGATGCCATGGATGCCGCGCATGTGACTCACCTTTCGCCGCTTTTTGTGCTCGCCGGGCGCTCCGCCGTTCCCCCGATGCCCACCGGGAGTTCGCTGTGAAGAAGGGCGAAAGGCAAATCAGACAGCCGATGGATGCGAAGCCGGGGCGCCCTCGGCTGCGCCTCGGGTGGCTCGAGATCGATCCAGTGACGCTGGCCGGCGCGCTCGACGCGATCGAGGAGCTGGTCCGTCGCGGAGGTGGTGGCGTGGTCGTCACGCCCAACGTCGACCACGTCGTCATCGCCGAACGACGGGAGGATTTCAGGGCGGCCTACGCCGCCGCGGACCTTTCGCTCGCGGACGGGAAGCCCATCGTCTGGGCCTCGCACCTCCTCGGCGCGCCGCTGCCGGAGAAGGTCTCGGGCTCGGACCTCCTGCTCCCGTTGCTGGACCGCGCCGCCGCCCGCGGCTGGCGCGTGTTCCTCCTGGGCGCCTTGCCAGGAGTGGCGGACACCGCAGCCGATCGTCTGCGGGAGCGCGGCGTGAGCGTGGCGGGTACGGCTGCGCCCTTCGTGCGGATCGGGCCTGGCGAGCGCGACCAGGAAGGCGACGCCGCCATCGAGGTCATCCGCGCCGCTCGACCCGATCTCGTGCTGGTGGCCTTCGGCGCCCCCAAGCAGGAACTTTGGATGCACCGGCGCCGCGGGACGCTCGCGCCTGCGGTCCTGGTCGGCGTCGGCGCCGGCCTCGATTTCCTTGCCGGGCGCGTTCGCCGCGCGCCGAAGTGGGTCTCCCACGCCGGCCTCGAGTGGCTCTGGCGCCTCGGGCGCGAGCCACGCCGGCTCTGGCGCCGCTATCTCGTGGAGGACCCGCGATTCCTGGCCGTGCTCCTGCGAACGATGCGCGAGCGCCGTCGGAACGCCCCTTAGCCGAATCGTCTCCTCTCCGACCCTCCCGGTGATAGCCTCGGCTGGCCATGCTTCCAGACCGAGCGAAAGTCCTCATCGTCGGCGGCGGTGTCATCGGCCTCACGCTCGCGCGGGAGCTCTCCTCCGCGGGACAGGGCGACATCGTCGTCCTGGAGAAGGAGGACGAGCTCGGGCGCCACGCCTCGGGCCGGAACAGCGGCGTGCTGCACGCTGGCATCTACTACGCTCCCGACAGCTTGAAGGCGCGGTCCTGCCTCGCCGGGAACCGCCTCATGCGCGCCTATTGCAAGGAGCGCGGGATCGCGGTCCGCGAGGCGGGCAAGGTGATCGTCGCTCGCGTCGAGGCGGAGCAGCCCACGCTCGAGGAACTCCACCGCCGCGCCAGCGCCAACGGCGCGCGGGTCGAGTTCGTGGACGAGCGGCAGCTCGCAGACATCGAGCCCTCGGCCCGCACCGTGGGCAAGGCGCTCTTCTCGCGCGACACGGCCGTCGTCGATCCGAAGGTGGTGCTCTCCGCGCTGCGGGCGGACCTCGAGGCGACGGGGCGCGTCCGCATCGTCACGAGTTGCCGCTTCACTGGCCTCGCCAAGCCTTCCACGGCCGAGACCAGCCTGGGCCCCATCGCGTTTCAGCGTTTCGTGAACGCCGGCGGCGCGCACTGCGATCGCATCGCCCGCGTCTTCGGCCTCGCTCGCGACCTCCGGCTCATCCCGTTCAAAGGCATCTACCGCAAGCTCCGCAAGGGCGCCGCCTTCCCGGTGAACGGGAACATCTACCCCGTGCCCGACATCCGGAACCCGTTCCTCGGCGTGCACTTCACTTGCAGCGCGGCGGGGGACGTCTACCTCGGTCCGACGGCGATCCCAGCGCTCGGACGCGAGAACTACGGCCTCTTCTCCGGCATGGACGCGAGCGCGCTCGGCATCGTGGTCGCCGACGCCGTGCTCTTTTTCAAGAACCCGGCCTTCCGCTCGGTGGCGCTCACCGAGCCGCGCAAGTACCTGCCGGCCTACTTCTACAGGGACGCGGCGCAGCTCGTCCGCTCGTTCGACCCCTCCCTCTTCGAGCGCGCCGCGAAGGTCGGCATCCGTCCCCAGCTCGTCGACTGGAACACGAAGCAGCTCATCATGGACTTCCGCGTCGAGGCGGCGGATGGATCTGTCCACGTCCTCAACCCCATCTCGCCCGCCTTCACGAGCTCGATGGACCTCGCCCGGACGATCGCCCGGGAGCATTTTGGGGTGCGAGCTGCCGGCGTCAGCGCGCCGGAGGCGCGTCCCCCGCCTTCCTGAACAGGTCCACCACCGCCGCCTCGCGCCCGGCGGTGCGGGCCCGGCCTCGCGCCCACTCGCGCAACGCCTTGATCTGCTCCTCGTAGGTCCGGTACAGGGGCACGAGGTCCTGCGCAAGCCGCCGGAGGTCCTGGGGCTCCAGCTCGCGCCCGAGCGCGTATGCGCGGTGCAGCGCGCCCACCACCACCTGCTCCAGCTCGGCGCCGGAGTAGTCGCCGCACTGCTCTGCGACCGCGGCGAGCTCGAAGCGCTCCGGGTCGCGCCCGCGCTTCGCGAGGTGCAGGCCGAGAATGGCGCGCCGCGCCTCGAGGTCCGGCAGGTCCACGAAGAACAGCTCGTCGAAGCGGCCCCGCCTGAGCAGCTCCGGTGGCAGCCGCGTCACGTCGTTGGCCGTCGCCACCACGAAGACGGAGCCGCGCCGCTCCTGCAGCCATGTCGAGAAGGAGCCCAGGAGCCGCGCCGCGCGCGCGTCCCCGCCCTGTCCGGGCGCGCTGCCGGCGAAACCCTTCTCGATCTCGTCCACCCAGAGCGCCACCGGCGCGATGGCCTCGGCCGACTCGAGCGCCCGCGCCAGGCCCTCCTCCGCGCCGTCGCCGGCACCGAGCACGCGCGCCAGCTCGAGCCGGAGGAGCGGCACCCCGAGCAGGCCGGCCACCGCCTTGGCCGCGAGGGACTTCCCGCAGCCCTGCACCCCGAGGAGCATGACCCCGCGTGGCGCCGGCAGCCCGAACTTGCGCGCGTCGGGCGCGAAAGCGAGCGCGCGCTCGCGGATCCACGTCTTGAAGGTGTCCAGGCCGCCCAGGTCCTCCGGCCGCTCCTTCACCTCGACGAGCTCGAGCCCCCGGTCGCGCGCCAGGAGCCGCTGCTTCTCGTCGAGCACGGCCGCCACCGCCGCCGGGCCCAGCGCAGGATCGACGTGCAGCGCGCGGTTGAATGCCCGTTGCGCCTGGGTGTAGGTGAGGCCCGCGGCGGCGATGATCGCGGCGTGGACGGCCGCCTCGCCGGCCCGCCCCCCCGGCGGGAGCATCGAGGCGAGCACGTGAGCGAGCTCGTCGTGGTCGGGGAGCGGGAGACGCAGCACCGTCGCCTCGCCGGTGAGGCCCTCGGGCAGCCGCAGGCGCGGCGCGATCACCACCACGCAGCGCCGCTGAGGGTAGAACGAAGGCAGTAGGTCGCGCAGCCGGCGCGCCACGGCGCGATCCTCGAGCTCGAGGTGGAAGTCGAGCAGCACGCCCACCAGGGGGCGCTCGCCACCGCGGAAGAGGGCCTCGAGCGCAGCCCCTCCGCTGCGCGCCATGGGGTCCACCGGGTCGAGCCCTCGCGTGCGCGACCAGATCGCCACCGCCGGCCCGTCACCCCGCCCGTGGCCCTCCAGTGCTGTCCGGCACAGCGCTACGGCTCGCTCTTCCTCGTCGGTGACGACGTAGATGATGCGCGCCCCGGTCCGGTGGAGCTCCGCGAGCTTCTCGACGAAGTCCCCGGCCATGGCTAGGGCTCCTCTGTGCGGCTGTAGGGTCACCGCCACCCCTCCGCGTCCGCGGTCCCGTGCAGAGCCTCCTCGAAGGAGGTCGCGCCCGCTGCCACCTTGCGCACCGCATGCTCGCGCAGCGAGCGCAGCCCGTCCTGGCGCGCGGTCCTCGTCAGCGCCTCCGGCGTGGCACCCTCGGCGACGAGATGCCTGAGCCGCGCGTTCAGGGGCAGCACTTCGAAGATCCCGATCCGGCCGTAGTAGCCGGTGTAGCGGCACTTCGCGCAGCCCTGGCCCCGCCGCCCGAGGAGCTTCCCGGCCCAGTCCTCCGGGTGCGTCACCCCGAGCTGCGCAACCTCGTCGGCCGTGAGCGGGACGTCCTCTGCGCAGGAGGGGCAGACCTGGCGCACCAGGCGCTGTGCCACCACCCCGGTCAGCGTCGCGGCGATGAGGAAGCTCGGCACGCCCAGGTCCCGGAGGCGCGCCACCGCCCCCACGGTGTCGTTCGTGTGCAGGGTGGTGAGCACCATGTGCCCCGTGAGCGCCGCCTGCACCGCCTGGCTCGCCGTCTCGGCGTCGCGCACCTCCCCCACCATGATCACGTCCGGATCCTGCCGCAGCACGTGCCGCAGGGCCTCCGCGAAGCCGGTCCCGGTCTTCGGGTTGGCCGCGATCTGGTTGAAGTCCTCGTGCACCATCTCGATAGGGTCCTCGATGGTCACCACGTTCACCTCGGGAGAGGCGAGCGCCTGCAGCGCCGAGTAGAGCGTCGTCGTCTTGCCGCTGCCGGTCGGTCCCGTCACCACCACCAGGCCGTGCGGGCGCTCCAGCCAGCGCTCGAAGACGTCGCGTTCGTCCTGGAGGAACCCGAGCTCGGACAGGTCGCGCACGAGCACGTTCGGGTCGAGGATACGGATGACGATCTTGTCACCGAAGGCCGTGGGCACGGTCGAGACGCGCAGCTCCATCTCCGCGTCGCCGCGCGCGGTCCGGATGCGCCCGTCCTGCGGGCGCCTGGCGGCGATGTCGAGCCGGCTCATGATCTTGAACCGGTTGGCGATGGCCCCGTGCACACCCTTGGGGATGCGGTAGACCGCGTGTAGCACCCCGTCGATGCGCATGCGGATGATCGACTCCTCCCGGCGCGGCTCGACGTGGATGTCGCTCGCGCGCTGCTCGAACGCGTAGTGGAGGAGGTACTCCACCGCGGCGATGATGGGCTCGCTCGAGGCCTCGAGCGCGTCCAGGGCAGCCAGGTTCACGAACTGCTCGAGGTTGCCGACGTCGGTGGCGCCGCCCTGGAGCTGCGTCTGCGCGTCGCGGATCTGCTGGCGGAAGCCGTAGACCTCGGCGATGGCGCGGTGGATGTCAGAGGGCGCTGCCAGCACCGGCTCGATCTCGGAGCCGGTGAGCCCGCGCAGGTTCTCGAAGAGCTCGCGGTCGAACGGGTTCGCGGCCGCCACCACCAGCTTCCCGTTCCGCCTTTCCAGCGGCAGCACCGCGTGGCGCCGCGCGTAGGGCCGCGACAACGTGCGGGTGATGAGCAGCGCGTCGAGCTTGAGCGGGTCGATCTTGCGGTACGGGACGCCGGACGCCTTGGAGACCGCGCGCGCGGCCTTGTCCTCGTCCACCGCCTCGCCTTCGCGCCGGGCGTCGCCGAAGCCGAAGGAGGCTATGAGCTCGATGGGCGAGAGCTCGGCGCGGCGCAGCGCGCGTCCGCCAGAGCGGCTCGCCTGCTCGCGCAGGAGCCGCGCTCGCTGGGCCGCCTCGCGTGCGAACGCCGTGCGGCGGGCGTCATCCGAGATGACGCCGTGCTGGGCGAGGGCGTTGGCGACGTATTCGAGGGTGAAGTCGGAGGCCCGCAGGGTTCGCTGCACCCCGGGAGTCTAGCAGCGATGCGCTCGCCCCCCCAAGCAAGGGGGCGTGCTCGACAGGCAGGGTGACGAGCCCCCCGCCTGTCGTTCGAACCGACGTTGTCCCGCGCGACCGCGCGGGGCTAGACGCCTCAGCCCACCGGTCCGCAGCCGCGCGGCGGCCGCGGTGCGGCCGCACCGCCAGTGCTGCGCGGCGCTGCCGTGCGGGACACGATCCGGTCCAGCTCAAGGCTCTTGCACGACGGGCAGGCCAACTCCTGCGCGTCCGTCGAGCTGACGACTATTCTCTCGAACGACGTCTGGCAGCGGCGGCAGGCATACTCGTAGATGGGCATGGCTCAAGTGGGAGCCGCGCGGTCACCCGAGGATTCGGCGTCGAAACGCGGCTGCTGGTCATCGTAGCACAGCTCCCCAGCCTGCCTCGATCGCGACCGACAGCCCCGTATCCATTGGATTTTACAGAAGTAAAATAGACCGATCACCACCATACCAAACGGGGGCCTTCTCCCCTGCTGCTCGAAGTGCAAGGCTCAGTCATTCGAGGTGCGCACATGAACCTGCAGCCTGCCGAGGCAGCGCGGTTGGCCGAAGTTGTCCCTTCCTGGCGTAGAGGTTTGCCCTCCGTCGAACCGCACTGCGCAGGGTCACTGCACGGTGCCACCTTGACGGGCGAAGCCTCGCGACGCCAGCTCTCCGTACGGATCGGCCTGTGGTTGGACGAGGCCGGCTGGGTACGCCAGGCGCGCTGGCGCCCTGTAGAGGATCCCACCCTGCGCGGGTACGCCGAGGCGGCTTGCAAGCTGCTCGAGTCGGGCGCCGATCCGGCGCGCCTGGACGGCGAGGCGCTACGGCATGCCGTTCCCGGCCCGATGGCTGGGCACGGGGACCGCGCCGACCTCGTCGCGTGCGCCCTTCAGGCGGCCCTGCTCCTGCGCGGCAGTTAGCCCTGAGCGTGTAGTCCCGAACTGGGCTGCCAGATCGTCCGCGGAGTACAGTTAGTAAACGATTCGCCACCGCCCGCATCCTCGAGGCGGGGCTCATATGCCGCTGCCGTGCTCGAAACCGGCCTCACGCACCTCGGCCTGCGTGACGCGGCTGCCGGGTGGGACGCCGTGGGTGAGCCAGACGTTGCCGCCGATGGAGGAACCGCGACCGATGGTGACGCGACCCAGGATGGTCGCGCCCGCGTAGATCACGACGTCGTCCTCGACGATGGGGTGCCGGTCGATGCCCTTGATGGGCGTGCCCTTCTCGTCCTTGGGGAAGCTCTTGGCGCCCAAGGTGACGCCCTGGTAGACGCGCACGTTCGATCCGATCACCGCCGTCTCGCCGATGACGACCCCGGTGCCGTGGTCGATGAAGAAGCGCTCCCCGATGCGCGCACCGGGGTGGATGTCGATGCCGGTGACGGCGTGGGCGTGCTCCGTGATCATGCGCGGGATGAGCGGGACCCCCAGCACGTGGAGCTCGTGCGCGATGCGCTGGCTCGTCACCCCGAGGACCCCCGGATAGCTGAAGATGGCCTCGTCCTTGATCTTGAGGGCGGGGTCGCCATCGTAGGCGGCCTCCACGTCGGAGGCGACCAGTCGTCTCACGTCGGGGAGCCGCGCCAGGAATGAGCCCGTCACGCTGGCGGCGGTCTCGGCGCAATGCGCGCAGGTCTCGAAGTCGTGACGCTCGGCGAAGGCGATGCCCCTGCGCACCTGATCCTCCAGCGCGTGCAGGGCGCGGTCGAGCGCAGCCCCGATGTAGTAGTGCAGGTGCTCGTCGGAGAGGTCGGTCGCGCCGAAGTAACCGGGGAAGAAGGTGGCCCGCAGCTCTTCCACGCAGCCGAGGACGACGTCGCGCGAGGGCAGCACGATGCGCCCGCCACCGTTGCGGTTGCTCCCCAGCTCGCCGGCAGCTCGGGCCAGCTCGTCCACCACGGCGGCGAGGCCGAAATCGGATGGCTTGCGATGGTCGCCCACGGTGCTTTCTCCCGGTGCGTCGAAAGGTGAAGCACCCTGATAAGCGAGCGCGCAGTCAGTAGCAACCGCGACGGGAGCCTGAAGCCCTCTCCCCTACCCTTCTCCATGCCGGGGACAAGCCCCCGCTCTACACGCAGGGACGATGGGGACGGGATTTCCGCCTTTTCCTCGTTTTGCGGGGCGAAGCGCCATCGCTCCACGCTCTCACCCTTCCGCGCCCGCCGCCTCCTCCGCCAGGGCCTTGTCGATGTCCGCCTCGGACACGTCATCCGAGCTGGGCCTGCCGGGCTCGCCAGGCCTGTCAGGCTCGCCGGTCTCCTCCACCACCGCGGCCGGCGCGGGCGCGCCCTCCGACGGGTGGAAGAAGTCCCACACCGCCTTCGCCGCCTTCGGCCCGAACCCTTCCACGTTCGAGATTTCCTCCAGGGTCGCGTCCTTGACGCGCTTCAGGGAGCCGAGGGCCCGCAGCAGGGCCTTGCGGCGGCCGGTGCCGATGCCCGGGATCTCCTCCAGCATCGACTGGAAGTTGCGGGAGCGGCGCAGCTTGCGGTGGAAGGTGATGGCGAAGCGGTGCGCCTCGTCGCGCAGCCGCGTGACGAGGTACAGCTCGGCCGAGTTCTGGCGCAGGACGACGGGGTCCTTGCGGCCAGGGAGGAAGACGCGTTCCGGTGTGCGCTCCAGCTCCGAGACGAAGCCCCGCTGAGCCTGGTCTGCGGCGTCAGCGAGCTCGGAGGCCGGGCCTTGCTCTCCGCGGCGCCGCCCCGAGATCACGCGCGCCGTGCCGTAGTCCAGGAGCCGGCTCTTGGCGAGGCCGACCATCTCCACGAAGGGGATTCCCTCGTTTCCGGGCGCGGGCTTCGTCGGCACGCCGAGGTCGTGCGCCGCCGCCAGCGCGGCGTTGAGCTGCCCCTTCCCGCCGTCGATGACGAGGAGATCGGGGAAGGCAGCCTCCGCCAGACCGCGCTTGAGGCGCCTGGTGATCACCTCGTGCAGCATGGCGAAGTCGTCCTGCCCCGGCACTCCCTTCACCTTGTAACGCCGGTAGTTCGCGCGGTCCGGCTCGCCGTCCTTCATCGAGACGCCCGATCCCACCGCGAGGGCGCCCTGGAAGGTGGAGATGTCGTAGCATTCCATCCAGCGCGGCTCCCTGGCCAGGTGAAGAGCGCGCGTGAGCGCCGCCAGCGCCTCGTCGCGTCGTTCGTCCCTCTCGTGCCAGCTCTTGAAGCCTTGCGCCGCGTTCCGCGCGGCGACCTCGAGCAGGTCGGCCTTGGCGCCGCGCTGCGGCGTGAGGAGCTTCACCTTTCGTCCGCGCCGGTCGGAGAGCACCTCGGCGAGAGCCGACGCGCCTTCCGGTTCGAGCGGCAAGAGCACCTCCTCGGGCACCGGATTCTGCTCGTAGTAGAGGCCGAGGAAGGACGAGAGCGTCTCCTCGTCCGGGAACTCCTGCTGCCGGAAGGGATAGGTGCGCGCGTCCTGCAGCTTCCCGCGGCGCATGGAGAGGACGGCGATGACGAGGTCCGGGCCCTCGCGGTAGAGGCCGAACACATCGCGGTCCGCGTCGTCGGCCATCAGCACCCGCTGCTTCTCCAGGCTGCGCTCGACCGCCACCAGCTGATCGCGCAGCCGCGCCGCGTCCTCGAAGCGGAGCGCGTCGGCGGCCTCGGCCATGCGCCGGCGCAGGCGCTCGGTGAGCTCGCCCTCCCGCCCCTCCAGGAACTCCACCGCGTCCTCCACGCTCGGCCGGTACTCCTCGGGTGCGATCTCGTACACGCATGGTGCCGGACAGCGGTGGATCTGGTACAGGATGCACGGGCGCTTGCGGTGATCGAAGACGTGATCGGTGCAGGTCCGCAGCTGGAACCAGCGGTTGACGATGCGCAGGGTCTCGCGGATCGAGCTCGCGCTCGAGTAGGGCCCGAAGTAGCGGGCGCCGTCGTCCTTGCGCTGGCGTGCCCGTCGAACCTCCAGACGCGGGTAGGCGTGCCGCTCGTCGAGGCGCAGGACGATGAAGTCCTTGTCGTCGCGCAGCCGGACGTTGAAGCGCGGCTGGTGCTTCTTGATGAGCTCGTTCTCGAGGAGGACCGCCTCCTTCTCGGAGCGCGTGACGATGACGTCGATGTCCCCGAGCAGGTCGTCGAGGAGCGCAACGAAGGCGCGGGCGTCGCCCCGTCCCGCGTGTAGGACGGGGGCTTGTCCCCCACCGCGAAGCCCTTCGAAATAGCTCCGGACGCGCGCGCGCAGGCTCTGCGCCTTGCCGACGTAGACCACGGCCGAAGCCCGGTCCTTCATCAGATAGCAACCGGGCTCGGCGGGGAGGTCGTCGAGCTTCTGGCGGAGCGCAGCGTCCATCGGATGGTCGCAATTCTAAGCTGTTCCGAGCGCTTGCGCTGTCATGTTGCTGCTACGTGGCGGTGGTCAGAACCTGTAGGACAGATTCCCGTAGCCCGCGATCCGCATGGTAACCTCGCAGGGCCATGATGAACGAGCTTCGAGCCCGAATCCGCGACATCCCCGACTTCCCGAAGAAGGGCATCGTCTTCAAGGACATCACCCCCGTGCTGGCGGACGCGGCGCTCTTTCGCCACGTCGTCGACGCGCTCGCCGACCGCTACCGCGGGGAGCGGATCTCGAAGGTGGTGGGCATCGAGTCGCGCGGGTTCCTCTTCGCCGCTCCGGTGGCGATCGCGCTCGGCGCTGGTCTCGCGATCGTCCGCAAGCCGGGGAAGCTTCCCTGGCGCACCGCGCGCGAGGTGTACGCGCTCGAGTACGGTGAGGACGCGCTGGAGATGCACATCGACGCGGTCGGCCCGGGCGAGCGCGTGCTGGTCGTGGACGACGTTCTCGCGACCGGCGGCACCGCCGACGCGGTCGGAAAGCTGGTGACTGGGCAAGGCGCGGACCTGATCGGCTTCGCCTTCCTGCTCGAGCTCGGCTTCCTCCATGGGGCGCGCCGGCTCGGGCCGCAGAAGGTCTACTCGCTGCTCCAGTACTGACTCGCCTTTCCACGTCTTTCGTGCCCACCGAGCGCTTCAGAGGCGAGTCACGGCGGCGACCGGTTGATGTGATTCTGCCGCGTCCCTGCGCAAATCAGAGTGATTTCCCGCCACCGGAAGCCGCTGTGAAAAGGGGCCAAGCACGAATCAGATGACGCGCTCGTTTCCCCCGTCGATCGGGATCTGCGCGCCGGTGGTCTTCGCGAAGAGCGGTCCGCACAGCTCCGCAGCCAGCTCCGCGACGTCGACAGAGCGCACCTCGGTCCTGAGCAGGTTCTTCTTCTTGTACTGCTCGACCGTCATGCCGTAGCTCCTGGCGCGCGCCTCGAGCACATCTGGCGTCCAGATTCCGGTGTCGAACACGGCGTCCGGGTGGAGCGTGTTCACGCGAACGCCCTGCCCTGCCCATTCGAGCGCGGCCACCCGAGCCAGCTGCGTGAGCGCGGCCTTCGAGGCAGAGTAGGCCGCCGCGCCGGGCCCCGGCGCCGAGACGTTCTTCGATCCGATGACCACCACGCGCCCGCCGTGCGGCGCGAGCGCGAGGAGCGGATGGGCCTCTCGCAAGAGAGCGAGGTTCGCGTCGAGGTTCACCCGCAGGACCCGCCGCCACTCGTCGTCCGCGAGCGACTCGATGCGACGCGCGCCCGGGAAGATTCCGGCGTTCAGGACGAGCATGTCGAGCCCACCGAAGGCGCGGGCGCCTGCGTCGAGCGCCCGGGAGAGCTCTTCGGTGCTCGCCACGTCGCAGACGAGCCCGAGGAATTCGGCGCGCGCGTGCAGCTTCTCGATGGTGGGGCGGAGGTCGAGCCCGATCACGGCCGCCCCGCGCCCGAGCAGCGCGTCGACGACGGCCTTGCCGATGCCCGATGCGGCTCCGGTGACGAGCGCGACCTCGCCGGCGAGCGGCAGTGGCTTCCCCGCCGCGCGCAGCTTCGCCTGCTCGAGGTCCCAGTACTCGACGTCGAACAGATCCTTGGCCGGCAGCGCCCGCCAGCCGCCGAGCATGGCCGCGCGCTCGACGATGTCCATGGTGTGCGCGTAGACGTCGAAGACGGTGGCCGCGTCCTTGGCGCAGCGCCCGACGGTGCAGAGGCCGAGGTCGGCGTCGAGGATCACCCGGGGCGCGGGGTCGAGCATGGTCTTGGGCTCGCGCGCCGACGGCGCGTGCTCGTCGAAGTAGCGGCGGTAGGCCGCGGCGTAGGCATCGACGCCGC
>Ga0154716_1033_pt19 | contig 35890 bp, 32 predicted proteins | sample Rifle2008BG16ft_FD_105724 | JGI IMG/M metagenome (GOLD analysis project Ga0154716, IMG submission 105724) | Anaeromyxobacter sp. RBG_16_69_14
TCGAACCGCAGCCGAGCTGGGCATCCACCGCACCACCCTGCTCCGGAAGTTGCGCAGCGTCCCGCAGACCGGATAGTGACGGACTCCGGTCAGCTGAGGAGCCGTTTCACCTCTCCGAGCAGGCCGTCCGGGGTCACGGGCTTCTCGAGGTAGCCTTCGGGCGGAGGCACGCTGGACCGTGACGAGATGAACTGCTTGAAGCTGTGCGAGATGCCGGTCACGACGACGACGGGAATGGCGCGCAGCGCCGCGTCTCCCTTCATCTCGCGGTAGACCATCACGCCGGACTCGTTCGGCATCGTGATGTCCAGCGTGACCAGATCGGGATGCTCGCTGCGCACCTTGGCCAACGCTTCGACACCGTCGGCCGCGCTCACGGTCGCGTACCCGTTCTCCTCGAGCACCGCCGTGAAGTACCGCACGACATCGGACTCATCGTCGACGACCAGGACCTTCGCGCTCATGAAGCACCTCGCGTTTGGGTGTCCACCGCTCTGGCCAAGACCAGTTGCACGATTCATACCTGCCTGATCACGGGACGGAACTCCATGGCACCTGCCTTCGGCGGTGGTATGATGCGTCATTACTTCTAGAGGAGATGAGGTCACCGCAAATGCCCAAGACAATCCTCGTCGTCGACGATGAGCCCGATGTCGTGCGGTACTTCAAGACGCTCTTCGAGGACAACGGCTACCGTGCGATCACGGCGATGGACGGGGTCGAAGCGATGCAGAAGATCCGGACGGAGCACCCCGATCTCGTGACCCTGGACATCACCATGCCCAACAAGACGGGCGTCAGGACGTACAGGGATATCAAGGAGAACGAGGAGCTGAAGCACATCCCCGTACTCATCGTGACGGGCGTTCAGCACGAGTTCAAGAACTTCATCTCGAGCAGGAGTCAGGTGCCGGCGCCCGAGGGGTACCTCGAGAAGCCGGTAGCCCTCGACGACGTCCTGGCCGAGGTCCGCCGCCTCATCGGCTGAGTGGCACGTCAGGTCCGGACAGGGCGAGACCAAAACCTCCAGAGCAACGCCTCATGAACCAAGACGGAGCCCATCGTGACGCGAGTCGCCGTGATGTACTGTAAGCGAATCAAGGACCACTCCTGCATCGCGTGCGCGAAGTGTTTCAAGGGTATCGCCGAGAAGAATGGAGAGTACGCCCGTCACGAGGCCATCGAGCTCGTCGCGATGACCGACTGCGGGGACTGCCCGGGGCTCGTGCTTCCGCGAGTGAAGCTCCTCACGGAGACGACCAGCGGCCTCGGGAAGCCCATCGAAGTGCTGCACCTCGGTACGTGCATGAAGGCCGCGATGGAGACAGCCGGCTGCCCCATCGACTTCGACGAGGCCAAGCTGAAGCTCGAGAAGAAGTTCGGCGTACAGGTGGTGCTGGGAACGCACAACTACTGACGGCGCTTCGCGGCGTGCCTCCGCCGGAGGCAACGTCAAACAAACGCCGCATAGTCGCCCTGCAGAAAGCGGTCGACGAAGTCGCGCACCGCAGATTCGTCGCGCATCAACATGTCGAGCTGCCGGGCGCACGCCATCAGCGCGCCGAGCATGGTGAGTCCCTCCTCCGAGCGCTCGCGGGGATAGCGCCGCAACCAGGCTGTGACGAGATCGCTCCGCCGGTCCACGCCGAAGCCAGAGCGCAGGAGGACCTCCGCCAGGAAGCGCGCCCTCAGGCTGCGCCGCTCGTGACCCGCCCCGCCGCCACGGAACCGGAAGTTGACGAAGTTGTTCTCCGGCACAGGGGAGACGAACGCGTCCACCATCGCGAAATGGTAGGCGAGCCTGGCATTGAGGTTGACGTAGTCCGGCGCGACCATGAGGTAGTTGCGACCCCCGACCTCGCGTACGGCCGCGCGCGGGTCACTCATGGAGGAGGCGACGACGGAAAGGAATCCGCCCACGCCCATCTGCGTTCGCCCGGCCCAGCTCACCCCGGGGCGAGTCATTCCGCGCCATAGCGCCTGGAAAGGCGGCGAGGCGATCTCCTCCGCCCGGACCGTCCGCCGCCCGTGCCCGGCCGGCGGGAGGGCCGCGCCCAGGTCGAGGACGGCGAGCTCCAGGGGAACGTCGCTCTCCAGCCGGCACACCCGGCGCGGACCCTGCCGGCCCGCATCGTCGCCGAGGTCGAACATGGCCGCCACGGCCTTCTCGTGGGTGTACCGGACGATGTCGTGCACCGAGCGGCATGCGCTGGCCCGGAACGTGCTCGCCAAGGGATTCGTGAGGTTGAGCACGAGCAGCCGCTCGTGCAGTGGGTTCTCGAGGTGGCGACCAGGGAGATGGCGGATGCGGCTGCGAACCCGCTCGCGCACCTCCGGCCACAGCGAACCCTCGAAGACGATCCGCTGGGTCGCGTCCAGGCTCAGCGCGTGGCAACTCCCCAGACGCCCCATGGCATCCGGGACGCCGAACAGCGAAGGCACCGCGAACTCCCGGATCAGCGCTGCCGCGTGACCGGCCGGGTTGCCCTGCTCGGCCACCACGCCCGCCACGCGGGGCAGCACGGCCGCGAGTTCGGGCCCGGCCTGAGGGACGATCAGGATCGCGCCGTCGGGCGCCCCCATGAGCTCCTCGTCGGTCCGCGCGAAGTGTGCCGGTCCCACCGCCCGCCCCGGAAACACGGTCATCCCACCCTTGGCGGCTGGCTCGCGTGCATCCGCCGGCGGTCCCCCCTGCGACTCACGATCGACCGCGCGCAACGGCCGGCACTGCACGACCATCAACGCCCCGCCCTGGGTGACGACCCACTCCACGTCGAGCGGACGGCCGGAGGGCGCCTCCAGCCGAAGGCCCAGCTCCACCAGCTCGCGCACCTCGCCGGCGCCAAGCGGAAACCCGCTCGGCGCGGATCGCGCGCCCGCAGTCCCATCATGCTGGTCATGACGGGCCCGGGCCTCGAACTCTCCTGGCCGGCTACGCCGAGCGAGGACACTCGAGGCCACCGCTCCGCCGCGAACCATCGCCTCGGCGAGGCCGGCGACTGCGTCGATCAGCATCCGATCGGCCGACGCGTCGTTCGGGTCGCGCGTGTACAGGACCCCGGCAGCGCGGGCATCGAGCATGGGCATGACCAGCGCCGCCATCGGCGTGTCGACCTCCGAGAAGCCTCCTGCCAGCCTGTAGAGCACGGCGTGGTCGTTGTAGCGACTGGCGATCACCTCGCGATACGCCGAGGCGAGCGCGTCCGTCGGCACGTTGAGGACGCTGTCGAACTGACCAGCAAAGCTCATTCGACCGTCCTCCCCGACCGCGCTCGAGCGAACCGCCCAGAGCGACGGTGGGTTCATCCCGAGAAGGCGCACCCCTGCGCCAAACGCCTCGACCACCGGGCCTGGCACCGGGCTCGCCGCGATCAGCGCGCGGATCGCCGCGGTGCGCTCCTTGAACAGGCGGCGTCCGGTGATCAGGCTCAGGTCCTTGAAGAGCTTGCGGATCGGTTCCTGGAGCCGGTTCTCGGCGAGGAAGAGTCTGTACGCCGCCGTGGTGAGGACGAACCCGGCCGGGATCACGGCCGGGATCACCGCGCGCAATCGTCCGAGGTTGGCGGCCTTGCCGCCGACCTCCCGGATCCTCTCGAGGCAAGCATCCTCCAACGGGAGCACGAACGGCAGCGCGGTCGGATCCGGAAAGGCGCGCAGTGCCGAGCGCACGGCCTGCTCGATCCCCGCGTGCGCTGCATAGAGGGCCCGGTGAGCGCCACCGGTGAGGATGTTGAGGTTCTCGGCGAGGAGCAGCGAGCCATCCAGGAGGCGCTGCACGGGCTGCCGGATGGCCCGCTCGCCGGGATCGAGGTGGGCGAGGTCGGCCTCGAGGTCGGCCATCAGCTCGAGCATCTCGCTGTTGGCCGCGAGCAGCCGCCGCAGGACGCGGTAACGGTGCCGCAGCAGATCGCCGCCTGCCGGCCTTGTGGCAGCGATCATTCTTCCGAGCTCCCCGAGGAAGACGGCGGCGGCATCTCGCCCAAGGAGAGCGCGGCGCGCTCCACGACACGGCGCAGGGCGTCGGTCTTGAAGGGCTTGGCGATGTACTCGAAGGCACCCTTGGCCATGGCCTCTGCCGCCACCTCTGGTGAAGGATGCCCCGTGATCAGGATGACCTTGGCGCGCGGGGCGTGGGCGCGCACCCGCTCGAGCAGGGCGATGCCGTCCATCCCTCGCATCCGGATGTCGCTCACCACGATCTCGAACCTGCCCTCGGCGAACCGCGCCAGCGCGAGGACGGGATCCTCGAACACCTCCACCTCGAACCCGAGCTTCTCGAGCACCGGCCGCAGCCTCCGGCCGACGATGGGCTCGTCGTCCACCACCATCACTCGCAGCGTCTCTGACATCCGTGACTCCGCTCGCTGCTCAAGCGCAGCTGCGCATGAAGGCTTCCACGTCAGGCTCGACCGCCGAGCGCTCCCAGCCTGCGGTGCCCGGCCGGGCGAGCCGGGCGAAGAGGTAGCCGACGATGCGGACGCGATCCTCGGTCTCCGCCCACGGCAAGCCGCGGAGCCAGCCGCTCGCTTGACCAGCCATGACCGAGACCGCGAACCCGAGCCGCATCAACACGCCGGCGGCCACGGCGCCGCGGGCCGCCTCGGGGTCGCCGTCGCCGCACGCCGCGAAGCGACAGTAGACGGTGTTGCTCTCCCTGCCCCCGCCCGCGGTGGCGTCGAGCATGTCGAAACCGCGCGAAAGCGTCATCACTGCGAGCGCGTGCTCGTCCGTCGCGGCAGCACGGAGCGTGCACGGCGCCAACCCAGGCATGCGCTGCTCGCCGGCCCCGTGCTTTGCCGCATGGTGGTCTGCTCCATGGTGGCCGGCGGAGCTGGTGCCATGGTGATTCGAAAAGCCCTCGAGGAACGCGCGCAGCGGGCGGGATCGAACCTCGGATGGCATGATCCCACCGCTCGGGTCGGAACGGTGCAGACCGTCGAGATGAACCACGCGGACCTCGCACCAGGCAGGCCCGCCCAAGCGCACGAGGGTGCCCGTACCGCCACGCTCCGTGGACAAGAGCTCGTGGAGCGCGTCGCCGGCGAGACCGTGCGCGAGGTGCACGAGGTCGCGGACCGTGCGGCAATCCGACAGGGCAGGCTCGGTCCGGCCCGCCCCGACGGTGAGCGGAAAAGCCGCTTCTCGGACCGAGCGCAGCAGCTGGTACTCCTCCTCGTCCTCGCCTCCGGGCCGCCCTGATCGATAATAGTCGAGGAGCTCGTTCACGCGACCCCGGTACACCACGTTCTCGTCCGCGTCCACGGTCACCTCGGTGCCGGTGGCCAGGCGCGACGTCGCATCTCCAAGACCCAAGATGGCGGGGACGCGCAGCTCCCGCGCCAGGCGGGCTGCCGTGCCTGCGGCGCTCCCGAGATCGAGGAGGATAGCCCCCGCTCTCCCGGCGGCGAGGGCGGCCTGTTCTACCTCCACGTCCGTAGCCACCAGCACGCTGCCGGGAGGCAGGGCACCGGATTGCCGTCCGTCCGAGAGGTTGCACACGGGTCCGGCCGCCACACCCCGGCACGCCACGTGCCCCGATTGTCGGTAGAGCACCTCGGAGCGCGCCAGCGCTGCCGCCAGCGTCGAGGGGCTCACGGTCTGGAGTGGCACAGCGGTCTGGGTCCGGACCTCGCTCACAGTGTCCGACCCGCCACCCGATCCTTGCGCCAGGACAGCTCGCAGCTGGGCCCGCAAGCCGTCCGCGACCTCGTAGAACGGCAGATTGCGGTGCGATGTGATGACGTTGAGGTCGAACACGACGGCGTCGGCGAGCTCCGCCACCTGCTCGACGAGCGCGATCACGTACTGCCTGTCGAGGATATAGCCCCCGCCCTGCTTGTCCGCGGCGTCCTCGAGCAGCGCCAGCAACGACGCGTAGCTCCCCAGCAGTTGCCGGAAGCGCGTGGTCCGCAGCCTGAGGAGCGTGATGTCCTCGCCGCTGGCCCGTCTGCGAAAGACGCGAGTCAGCCACGACACCAGCGGCTCCCAGGGAAATAGGATCTGGTGGCCCCTGCGGCGATCTGCAGATTGAGGGTCAGCTCCTCATGCTCATGCTCATGCTCGATGATGCCACTTTGACAGTGCTTTCTCCGTGTGGCAACACCGGGATGACGGGAGCGCACCGGCCTCTCGCCCACCTGCCCTCCGCGTCGCGAGGTGGTGAATACGATGGACGAGAAGCACTCCATGGCCAGCGTTGGCGCGCCCGACGCCGAGGCCGGCAAGCGCGGTGCCCAGCACGGCCGCCCGGATCTCGACGTCGCCGACCGGCTCCGCTCGGCGCAGGAGGCGCTCCTGGCGCGACCCCGCCGGAGCATCCGGCTGAAGCTGGTCGCCAGCCTGTTGTTGTGCTTCTTCCTCTGCTGCGCCTTCACCCTCCTCTCCCTCGATCTCCTGCACCAGACCAGGGCCAGGCTCCGCCTGCTCCAGACCATCGAGCGGCTGGACGACCGCATCCTGCGGGTCCGGACACTGGCCGACGAGGACATCCTCTCGAGCGGAGATCTCGAGAGGGTGCTGGCTGGCGCAAAGGACGCCGAGCGGGTCCTCCGGACGGAGTCGCTCACGCTGGAATCGGCGGACCGCGAGGTGCTCCCCAAGTTACTGCGCAACGCCGAGGCATGCCGGCGGTTGCTGACCGCCTCGGCGAAGGACGGCAGGGCGCGCGGGGGCGGAGTCCTCTCGCCGGATCAGACGGCCGAGCTGCGCAGTTCGGGGGCCGACGCGAACCGCGTGCTCGAGGCCATGATCGGTCGCCAGCGCGTCGCCGTGGACGGGATCCTGGGTGTCGCCGAGACCAGGTCTCTCTTCCTGCTCGGCTTCCTGCTGGTGCTCTTCGCCGTGATCACCTTCTCCTTCACCAGAGCGTTCGTCGCCCCGATCCGAAGATTCAAGGGATACACCAGCCGCATCGCCGGCGGCGACTTCACGTTCATCCGGCCCGCCCGCCGCTACCGCGACGAGTTCACCGATCTGGCCGTGGCGGTCAACCAGATGCTCGCGGAGCTGCGGGCGCAGCAGAACCGCGTGGTGAAGGGCGCCAAGCTGGCGGCGGTGGGGACCCTCACCTCGGGTATTGCCCACGAGCTCAACAACCCTCTCAACAACATCTCCATCACCACCGAGGCGTTGATGGAGGGCTTGACCTCCCTGAGCGAGGAGGAGAAGTGGCGCCACCTGCAGGACATCTACTTCGAGACCGAGCGGGCCAGCGAGATCGTGAAGAGCCTGCTCGACTTCACGCGCAAGGAAAAGCCCGAGATGGTCGCCCTCGACATCGCCGAGGTCGTCCAGTCGACCTTGCGCCTGGCGCAGAACGAGATGGCGATCAACGACGTCTCCTTGACGGTCGAGATCCCCCCGGGCCTTCCCAGGGTTCGAGGCGCGGCCAACCAGCTGCGGCAGGTGTTCCTCAACCTGCTCCTCAACGCCATCCAGGCGATGCCCGAAGGGGGCACGCTGTGGGTGAGCGCGAACACCCATGAGGCCAACAGGGTTTGCGTCGAGATCCGCGACTCGGGGATTGGCATCCCAGCCGAGGTCCTCCCGCACGTCTTCGATCCGTTCTTCACGACCAAGGAACCCGGCAAGGGCACCGGCCTCGGCCTGTCCGTGAGCCTGGGGATCATCAGGAAGTTCGGCGGTGACATCCAGGTGACGAGCGAGCCGGGCAAGGGCGCCACGTTCCACGTTTGCCTGCACACTGCCGAGCCACGGTGATATAGATGCCACGCCAGAGCTGGTGACGAGGTCTTCGCCGCTGGTGTAGGCAGAGCCGGCGGGTGCATCATAGCTTTGGGCTCGCTCTGGTCGGTTCGCGCCGGTCCAATTTCGAGAGGCACGAGCGACTCAGGGCGCCTCGAGAGCGCGGGGCGACCCGGTAGCGATGGCTATCACTTGGCCTCGGGGTCGTGGATGGGCCGCCACCACGATGCGCCAGGTGTCCGCGGCGCGGCGCAGCGTGTACGTCATCCCGAAGCGCTTCAGGTCCTCTCCCGAGGCCTTCTTCCAGACGCCCACCCCGGTGACGACGGCAGGTCGTCACCGAGGCGGCGCTCGACGAGGGGCGAGAACTCGGTCCTCGCGTAGCCCTGCGCCGGTAGCTCCGCCATGACGTGCCCATCGCCGTCGGCGCCATCGAGGGCCGGCCCGGATGGGCGCCGGCCGCCAGGACGTCACCGGGCCCTGCCCTGAAGCGCTGCTCGGTACTCGCGAATGGCCTGGCTGGCCGTAGGGCGATCGATGAAGGTTGCGAGCTCGGCGAGATCGATGCCGGGCAGGACCTCGCTCCCGGCCGCTTCCTCGTAGCGCTCGCCTCGCAGGGCGAACATCGTGAAGAGCCCGCGGCGCCAGAACCAGAGCTCGCGCACGCCGAGCTCCCGGTAAATCTCTCGCTTGTCGAGCCCACCGGAGGTCCAGATGACCTCGATAGCCAGGTCCGGCCGCTGCGCGTCCTTCCTGCCGCCAAAGATATAGCACTCGTCAGGCTCGACGCCGCGGTCGGCCTCCTTGTCCTCGAGCGTCCACGATCCGAACGGGCTGAATTCGACGTTGCGCTCGAGGCACCAGACCTCGACGAGGCGGCCAATCACCGACTTGATGGCCTCGTGATCCTGCGACGGGCTCATGAGCTGCAGCACCCCCCTCATGTACGCGAGCCGCGGAACGGGCCGATCGCCGCGCAATTCGAGCGTGCGCTGGTAGTCCGACCACGCGGCGTTGCGCAGCACCACGATGTGGTCATCGGCGGGGGCCTCTTCGTGCCTGGCGATCCGCTCTGCTAGCATGGCTCTCGAAGTATAGGCCGAGCGATCTCGTCCTGCCAACGGCACGCCGTCGGGAAGCCCATCGCCATCGTGCAGAACCACCTCCTGCCGGAGGTGGTGCCGGGCGTTGCCTCGAGGACTAGAGAGGCTCAACGAGGAAGGTACCCTGGCACTCGCCTCGTGCCTCCCCCGGATCGGCATCGGGGGATACCTGGTACGCCGATCCGCTGCCCCTCGCCCGCACCACGTACCGTCCGGGCGAAAGGGCAATCCGATCGTCATAGCGCAGCGGCTTGACGTCTTTCGAACCGATCCGCACGAGGTCGAAGCCCGACGCGACCAACTCCTCTTGGCTGTCGCAGTTCAGCCTCACCACGTGCAGGACGTAGAGGCCCGCCGCCTCTGGCGGAACCATGAGTTCTGCGCCGCCCCTGGAAACCGTGTAGGTCGAGCGCGTCCAGCAACTCTGGGAGCTCTTGCCGGGCGCGGTGCAGTCGTCAGACTTCGTGTAGCCACCGCGCGCCACCGCGACGTTCGAGAAGGATATCTGCACCCGGCCGTCGGCCACCGTGCAAGCGGAGAGGGTCTGGGCATGGCCGGAGCCCGGGGTGTCGTGCTGGCACCAGGCCCTGCCGAGGTGCGCCTCTCCGAACCACCCGTCCGCGATCTCCCGGAACCGGTTGTGTCCACCGGGACCGAATTGCTCGCACTCCGAGAAGAGCTCCACCCGGGGCACCTCGGAGCATTCGGCCGTGACGGTGGTCGGAACCTGGATCGGGGTCAGCACCGTGCGGCCGAGTAGAACGGTTCCGAGGGTCTCGCCGTCCCGGACGACAATCTGAGCGGTGTGTGTACCGTTCGCGCTGCGCAAGACCGCGACGTTGAGCGTGGCGGGGATGATCTTCTGGCCATCCCACCAATACGTGAAGTCGTACTCGCGCCGGATGCGGTCATGGGCGACGTCACCGTGCTTCGTAGTTGCCTTCGCCGAGGCGAGGTCGAGCAGCTGCGCCTTACCCGATGCCTCGATGTTCTGACTGCGGTACTTCTCATCCTTCGCCTTGGTGGAGAGCTGCGTCATGTAGGCGGTGAGCTGCGTCTTCGCGTCGTGGCCAGGAAACGAGTAGTCCGCGAGTCTCGCGATGGCCCTGTCCCACTTCTCGTGCACGAATCGCACCTCGGAGAGCAGCGCAGGCATGTACTTCTCGAGCTCCCGAAGCGACACGAGGTCCTTGCGCTCACCCGCGCGCGTCCGGCAAGCCCGGGTGATCGTGAAGCGGCCAGACCGCACGAGATCGACGAACTGGTTGCGCGTGACGTAGACCTCGTGCCCCCCCTGCGCGCCGGCCGGCCCCGAGAGGGCGTGCAGCAGGCTCGCCGTGTTGGCCACCTCGATCATGAGGGAGCAGCTGGCGGACCGGTACTGCTCGCTGTTCAGGACGTAGTGGAAGCTGACCGACGCATCGCGGGCCGCCCTCGCGAGCTTGGCCCGAGTCAGTGAACCCGGTATCCGAAAGCAAGCGGTGACCGAGGGCACATCGCTGTTCGCCAGTTTGACCGGCGGGCTCCATGTGTACCCCGGATAGGAGGCGCCCTCCACGCGGGATGTGAGTTGCAGCACCACGTCGAGGAGCGGGAGCCGGAGCATGGCGCCGGAGAGGCCGTTCTGCGCCGCCGCCGCACGGACCGCGGCCTGATACTCGGGGGCGTCCATCACCACGTCGACACAGAGCTCCTGCCTTTCGAAGGACTCCGCGGCGTTGAACGAGGCCAGGAAGATCGGCTCGTAGATCCCCTTCACCCGGTGGGCGTCGTTGGGGTTCTTCCAGATGTATCGGGTGACGCCCTGGTACATGACGGTCGCGGCGAGGTTCTCGGGATTGTACGCCACGTCGGCAAGCTCGGAGGGAGCGGTCGGCGACAGGAAGGGTGTGGGGGGCTGGCGCTGCGACCACGCGCGCCCCGAGCATGCAGAGGCCACGAAGAGCGACGCGAACCCCGCCCCTAGCAGAGCCGCATGGGAAGCAACGTTCTTCAAGGCACCCCCTACAAGGTCGACAGACGGCTGGCGGCCCCCAAGGGGCTCATCCAGCGCGCGCACACATTACCGCGGTACGGCCTTGATGGAGCGGGAGGAATCCGCCTCCCCACGAGCCTTGGCCAGGCCGCGAGCTGATAGCGCATGCCACATGAACTGACGCTCGAGATGGGGGGCGCGGGGGGAGAGTTCTCCCCTCCGCTTGAGGCGCCGCAAGGCGCCGGACATCAGCTCACAGCGGCGGCGGTGCCGCTGGAGAATCACATCAACTGGTCGCCGCTGTGAGCATCCGCGCCGGCAGCTGGCCGCGTTCGAGGTGTCGGCTCCCTCGGTCGGCCATCTATCCGCAACCTCCACCGATCTTCTTCTTGCCACCGCCCGCCGCGGCGGCCTTCTTGCCCGACTTGAGCAGGCTCGGCTGGTAATTGAGCCTGGCGAGGGTCTGGAGCGCCTCGACGGTCCGGGAGCGAGCCTCGGGGCGGGGGCCCGGCCCCTCGAACCACGCCGACACGAGCTGCAGCGCGTCGGCATAACCGTCGGGTGGCGACGACTCGGCGAAGAGCGGCACCGGGAGCTCGAACGCGAGGTACCAGGCGCGCGCGCCATCGGCCAGGTAGTGGATCCGCGCCGTCGGATTGGCCTGCCGAACCTTGACGACGAGCTTCTGCGCCAGCTCGTCCCTGCTGGCGCAGACGATCACCGGTGCGTGCGTGCGCAGGAGCGCCTTCAGCTGCTCCGGCCCGGCGCCCGGCATGAGGACGGCGCCTGGGACGTGAAAGCGCGCGTAGGCGCCCGCTGGGCGTACGTCCACGACTACCGAGCGCTCCTCCTGCACGAGCGCCGCGGCGGCCTTCATGACGCCGAGCGAGGCCTCGGCCGGGTTCGCGGACAGATCGGGTGGGATCTCGGCCATCGCAGAGCGGCTGGTGACGACGCTCGCCACCATGTAAAGCGCGCTTCCGAGGACGAGCACGGCGGCGCCGAGCCTCGCGTTGAACCGGATCACGGCAGGCTCCCTTCTCGGGCGAGGCCGGCCGCGCCTCGCGCCTCGGTCGCCTCCTCATCCTGGTGCTCCGAAGCGCGCGCCGAGGTGCGGGCGCGCACGAGTTGCTCGATCCTGCCCACTGCCCAGAACGCACCCACGGCGAACAGCGAGACCGCGAAGACCACGATGCCCGAGTTCACGTGGAAGAAGTCGTGCAGGAGGACGCGTCCGCGCGCACCGGCGTTGGCCAGGGGCGCGAGCGTGTCGTAGCCGAACGTGAACACCGCCGAGCCGAAGGCGATGCCGAGCATGAAGAGGACCGCGTCGATCTTCCCGCTCACCGCGGCGACGACGGACGTGCCGGGACAGTAGCCCCCGACGATGAAGCCGACCCCGAGGAGGAGCCCGCCCACGATCTGGGGGAGGAGATAGGTGTCCAGGATCCCGATGCTGGAGAGCGGCAGGATGGCGAGGAGGTCCAGGACGTAGAGGCCGAGCATGGCGGTGACGATGGCGGTGAACATCACGCGCAGCACGCGGAAGTCGCGCCCGTAGAAGTTCGCCGCGAGCCTGTCTGCACGGCCGAATCCGGCCCGCTCGAGGACGAAGCCAAACCCGATGCCAATCACCACCGAGATCATCATCTCGGTGGGATGGGACATCTTGAGGACGACGCTGAGAGGTCCTTCCATGGCGATCTCCTAGAGAACCTAGATCCACTGCCGGCGCACGAACCAGGCCATCCCGTACGCCCCGCCGAACACCGCGAACATGAAGACCCAGCTCCCCAGCGAGAGCTGGGCACCGCCCGTGAGCGCCTGGCCGCTCGTGCAGCCGCGGGCGAGCTGGGCCGCAAATCCGCTGATGGCGCCACCCACGACCGCCAGGATCCAGCGGTTCTCGATCCGGGCGCGGGGTCCCCGTACCGTCTCCACCTTGAAGCGCTTCCCCGTGAACACCGCCATGGCTCCACCGACGGCGGAGCCGATCGTCAGCCAGACGATCCAGTCGTTCAGCGAGCTGCGCTGCGGGTCCGAGAAGAAGGATGCGATGTTCTGGTTCTCCTCGGCCCAGGTCGGTTCCACCGCGTGGATCACCGCCGCCTCGACGTGCTTGAACGTCCCGCTCGCGCCCAGCCCACGCCCGGTGAGGACGAAGCTCGCGAGCAGCACGAGACCGAGCGCGACGCCGGCCGCGTAGGGGTTCCACAATGGCCTGTTCTCGTTCACTTCACTCCTCCTTGCTCGCCGCATGGGCGTCCGAATCGTGATCTCGAGTCTGCTGCCCGAGCCGCGCCACCCACTTCGGGCTGTGATGCCGGGCGTGCTCGTGGTCGATCCGGCCCGTGACCATCGACTTCAGGGCCGGGCGCTCCTCTGCGATGACCGCGGCCATGGTGACGTGGACGGCGATCCCCGCCAGCACGAGCGCGATGGAGAGCTTGTGGACCAGGATGGCCGCGGCCACCGCACCGGGCGGGCCGACGTGGAACGTCATCACGAGACCGCTGCCGATGATGGTGGTCGTCGCCACCAGAACGAACAGCGCGAAGATCTTTTGACCCGCGTTGTACTTGTCCTGCGGCGGGAGCGGTTGCCTGCGCAGCCCGGCCATCGCGAGGGGCTTCACCGTCAGCCACAAGAGGTCGTCCTTCGTGATCCTGACCTCCTCGAGGACGTGCCGCGGCCCGCCCTTGAGGAGCAGGAACAAGGGCACGACGATCCCCGCCCAGACGAGTCCCCAGACCACGTGAAATCTGATGAGGGGCTCGGTGCCGCCGACGAGGCCCGCGAACCACCGCGGGAAGCGCGTCCCGAAGAGCGCGAAGCTCGCCGCGGACATGAGCGCGGTGCCGGTGGCGACGAGGAGGAGCCAGGAGAGCGCGTTGAACCAGTGGAGGAAACGGACGCCGCCGCGGTGGCGGAAGAGCTCCCCGTCGCCCGCGCCGCACGCCTTGGCCTGAAGCGGCGTCTCCAGGGCCGGCTCCGGTGTCGGAGGCTGCGTCGCGGCCGCCTCCTGGCCCTCGCGCTTCACCCGATCCGAGCGCGCCTTGAGGTTCACGAGCGCGCCGCCTGCGATCGCCATGAGGCCGAGCCCCGGAACGACGATTCGCGCGAACGGCAACGAGACTTGCCATGTCCTCGTGAGCGAGCTCCGCTCGTACCGCTTCACCACGCCCGCCGCGAGGATGCGCTCGCGGTGCGCGCGGCCGGCGTAGATCGTCTTCGGTCGGACGTCCACATCCGCCGTGACGAGCGGCTGCGCGCCCTTCGACCGGACGAACGCCGAGAGCTTGCCGCCCGAGTCGTCGAGATCGCCGAAGATGCGGCACTCGGCCAGGCACGTCTGCACGCAGGCCGGCTCCTCTCCACGCGCGACGAACGGCGCGCACAGGTTGCACTTCTCCACGACCTTCTTCACGGGATCGAAGTGGCGCGCGCCGTAGGGACAGGTGGAAATGCAGTTGCCGCAACCGATGCAGACGTCGGCGTCGACCATCACCACGCCCGTCTTCGGGTCGGCGTAGGTGGCCCCGGTCGGACAGTCGGTGGTGCATGGGTGGTCCTGGCACTGCATGCACAGGCCGGGGTAGAAGCTCACCGCGAGGTCGTCCCTCTCGCGGGTGCCCGTCTCGAACGTGTGGACCCAGTCGCGCGCGGCGCCCGGGCCGCTGTCCCACTGCTCCTTGCAGGCCGAGACGCAGGCCTGGCACCCGACGCAGCGGTCGAGGTCGATGCCCATGGCGTACCGCATATCTAGGCCACCCTCCCCGCAGCATCGCGCACCGAGACGAACTGCGTCCGCATGCCGGTGGTCCCGCTCATGGGGTCCACCGCGTACGTGTCGATCAGGTCCGAGTCGCTCCCGCCCTTGCCGCAGGCCCTCGAGAGCGCCTTCGAGCGGTGGCCGAATCCGTGGACCATGTAGACGGCCCCCGCCGGCATGCGCTCCGTCACCTTGAGCGGCATGGGACCGGTCTCCTCGCCTCCGCCGTTCGCGACCATCACCGGCTGGCCCTCGGCGAGCCCGAGCTCGCGCGCGGCCATTGGGTTCATCCAGAGCGCGTTCGTACCGTCCAGATCGGAGAGGATGGGGTTGTTCTGGGTGCGGCCGAAGGTGTGGAGCGGGCTGCGGCCGTACAGGAGCCTGAACATCCCGGGCGGCTCCTCGGGCGGCGCCGCGTGGACAGGCAGGGGCGCGAACCCCGCGTCGGCCAGCTGCTTCGAGTAGAGCTCGATCTTGCCGCTCGGAGTATGGAAGCGGAACTTTTCCCCGTCGGCCAGGTAGAGCGGGGTCTTGCGCGGCACGAGCTTGATCCCGTCGAGCTTCAGCTTCGCGAGCGAGAGCCCCGCTCCGGAGAGGCGGGTGTCGAGGTACTCCTCGAAGGTCGAGAAGCCGAACCAGTCGCCCACGCCGAGCTCGGTGGCGAGCTCCTTTGCGATGCGCCACGCGGGCCGGGTGTCGTGCGGCGAGGCGACGACGGGCTGGCGGATCCCGACGTAGGGCGCCTTGCCGCTGCCGATGGCGAGGTCGTCGTAGCGCTCGAGGTAGGTGTCCTCCGGGAGGAGGACGTCGGCCCACTGCGTGATCTCGGTGGGCTGCACGTCGCATACGGCGAGGAAGTCGAGGTTCCGGATGGCCTCGACCGTCTCGCGGGCGTTGGGCATCGACTGGATGAGGTTCGTGCCGTGGACGAACCAGCCTTTCACCGGATACGGGGACCCCGTGCGCGTCGCGTCGCGGATGCCGTTCGTCGTGACTTCCTGGGCAAACCGGAATCGCCTCGCTTCGCTGTCCACGTCCTTCGGAAGGTCCGGGAAGTCGGGCGCGGGGAAGGCGGGCACGCTGGCCCGCTCCCAGCGGTAGGTCCCGCCCGGTCGCCACCATGCCCCGAGGAGCGCGGTCAGAATGGCCTGCCCGCGGGCGCGGTGCGTGTCGGCCTCCCCGTACCAGGAGGTGTGCCGGCCCGGATGCACCAGCACCGCGGGCGCAGCCTTCACCATGAGGCCATAGGCCGCGACGATCTTCTTCGCCGGGACCCCTGCCTGTGCAGCGGCCCACTCGGGCGTGCAGGGCTCGACGTGCCGGGCGAGGGCGTCGAAGCCGATGGTGCGCTCCTCGACGTAGCGCCGGTCGTACGTGCCTTCCTTCACGAGTAGACGCAGCCAGGCCAGGATGACGGCCGTGTCCGATCCGGGCTTCACCGGCAGCCAGAGGTCAGCCTTCTGGGCGACGGTGCTGAAGCGGGGGTCTAGGACGACCAGGCTGGCTCCGCGCGCCCGCGCCTTCACGAAGTCCTGCACCTGGCTGTTGTGCGCGTTCTCGCCCAGGTGCGACCCGAAGAGCACCATGCAGCGGGTCTCGTCGAAGTCGAGCGGCTCGGGCGACGGGAGCTTCTCGCCGAAGGTGAGGTAGTAGCCGACGTTGCGCGCCCCCTTACACTGCGAGTAAGCGGGGCCCGCGTAGTTCGGCGAGCCGTAGGCCACCATCATGGTGCGCAGGAGCGGGCCGCCCGTGCCGTGGTAGAAGAGCGCGAGCGCCTTCGCGCCGTGCTTCTCCTTGATCTTGCGGAAGCCGTCCGCGATGAGCTTGTACGCCTCGCCCCAGCCCGCCCGGCGGAACTTCCCCTCCCCTCGCGCACCGACCCTGATCATTGGATATTTGAGGCGGTCCTCGTCGGTGACGAAGCCCGCTCCGGCCTGTCCGCGGCCGCACAGCTTCCCGCGCGCGTTCGGGTAGTCGGGGTGGCCCTGGAGCGAGAGCACGCGGTTCTTGCGGACGCGCGCCACGACCCCGCAGTTCCAGAAGCAGAGCTCGCAGAAGGTCGGGACCTCACGCTCCGGCGGCAGGCCGTGCTGGTCCCTGGTGAGGCCGAAGGCCTGGGCCGTCGCGGGCGCCGAGACCGCGCCCGCGATGGCGCCGGTGGCCGCCACCTTGAGGAACGTCCGCCGCGCGATGCGATTCGACTCTTCCGCCATGGCCGTTTTCCTTAACGTGCGCCGCACCCGGCGGGGCACGGCCGTCGACGCTCACTCCACCGAGCAACGGCGCATGCAGCGCACCAGATCCCGAAGCGCCTGCTCTTCGAGACGGTAGTGCGCGAACCCCGCCTCCCGGCTCACCCCCACCAGGCCATGCATTCGGAGGATCCGCAACTGCTGCGAGGCGATCGGCTGGGTGACCCCGAGTTCCTCCGCGAGGGCGTTCACGTGCTGCTCGCCCTCGCACAGGAGCTCGATGATGCGCAGGCGCACCGGGTGGGCCACGGCTTTCAGGACCTCCGCGATCCGCTCGGCCCTGTCGTGCGTGGTGACCGTCATCTCTCGTTCTCTAGATATCGCAATGTCGCTATGTGCCGCCGAAAACGTTTTGCAAACACTGTGCGCGAACTCGAGCCGCAGTGGTTCTGTTGAAGATCCGGGGGAGTCCGGGCGGATCCCCCCGGCCGGGGCTCGCAAGCCTTGCCGATCGCGTGGCCTCGGGCGCGCACTCGATGCGCGCCGCGCATCGTCATCTTCGCGATCGCAACCGCGGTGAGGGCACACGGACTGCGCGCAAACACCCCCGGCGCGCACAGACACACACACACCCGCCCTTCCCGCGTCCGTCGACTACAGGGGTGTCACGTCGGACATCGGAAAAGATGACGCGGTGCTTCATCAGCAAGGAGAAAGCCGCCGAGATCGGCCGTAAGATGCACCCGGTCCTCGACAGTCAGTCGTAAGTTCGGGACAGACACGGCAATCCTCGGGGGGGAGCACATGCAGCTCATGGCATACGGCTTGGCAGCGCTCGCGATTCTGGTGATGGGCCTGAACGTCGTCCTCGCCGTCCGACTCCGGCGCGCGATCGTCGGCGGCGAGATCGGCGAGAAGTGGGGCCTGCTCACCATCCTCGTCGCCTTCTTCTTCGTCGGGTATCTCTTTTCCCCGCTGGCGCTCTACTACGAGATCCCCAGGGAGTACCTCAGCATGCTGGTCTTCGCCGTCTTCCTCTTCGGCGCGATCTACGTCTGGGTCGTCATCGGCATCATCCGGGACATGCTCACCTTCCTGAAGCTCGTCAAGAAGTGAGCTCCCCGCAGCCCGGAGCAGCGGTGGCGGCGAGCTGATCAGGCCTGGCCGGCCGCCACCATGATCCAGCGCAGCGCGAAGCCGCCCGCGAGCACCAGAAGCGGGGTGACCACCGTCGCGCGCAGGTGGAGGCGCGACTCGAGCGTCTCGAGCAGGAGCGGAACCGCCAGCCCCGCGATCACGACGAGGCTCCAGAACGACGCCGTCCATGGGCCACCGAGGAGCAGGGACGCGGCGTCCTTGCTCGCGGCGCCGCTCGTCACGAGCCCCGCCAGGAAGAGCAGGAGCACGGCAACCTCCAGCCCGATGGCGAGCTTGTCCCATCGCGTGACGAAGTGACGCTCGTCCTCGGAGAGCCGGAACAGCATGAGGAACGCGGCGCCCGTGGAGAGGCCCGAGGCGAGGAAGAGCGGACCGAACAAGGCCGAGTTCCATAGAGCGCGCGCTCCGAGCGTGCTGAGCAGGATGCCCGTGTACAAGCCCAGGGCGGCGCCCACCCCGAGGTTCACCCACCGAAGCTCCTCGAAGCGCTGCCGGCCAAAGGCGCTCAGGGCCCGCGTCGGCGCCCCGAGGCCGAAGCGGCCCATGAACGCGGCGACCCGCTCGACCTGCTCGTCCCCGAGGCCGGCGAGGGCCAGCGCGAGCGAGACCGGGTAGACGACGACCAGGATCCAGGCGCCCCAGGACATCGGCGACGTCCACCTAAAGGCGAGATAGAAGCGCCAGGCGTGGAGCTTGAAGGACAGGTCGAGGAAGAGCGCCCCCATGCCCACGGTCACCAGCACCGGCGCCGCGAAGGCGAGCCAACGCACCGCCGGCGACCGGTCGCCCTCCCTCATCATGAGGAGCGAGGTCAGGATCATCACCCCGGCAGCCATGCCTCCGAGGAAGAGGTAAACCGGGATCTCCCACCCCCAGATGTGGAGCAGTGAGTCGATCATCAGGCTGTGCCGAGCGACGTCGATCTCGTTCATGGAGTCACCAATTTCGGGGCTTCCGGCCAAGCTTGCCTACCCGCTGCAGCCGCCGCCCGCCTTGCGCGGCGCGCCGGCAGGGGCCGCCACGGGCGTCGGAGGAGGAGGTGCCGCCTTCATGCCGGTCATGGCCGATCGGATACCGGAGCGCAGGCGGTAGAGCTCGACGTCGGCAGGCAGGGCGCCGGCCGCCAGCGGCGCCGGCTGGACCAGGGCGAAGGTTTCCCAGCCCTTCCATCCCCCCTGGAGCGTGAACACGCGTCCGGTGTAGGCGGCGGCCGCTGGCGGCAGCTCGAGGAGGTCGCCCTCCCCCACCAGGACGAGGTCGCGCGACGGGTTCGCGTAGGCGAGGCCGAGCGAGCCGAGCTTGTCGGCCGGGACGCACTCCGCGCCCGGGATGCGCCTGGTCGCGCACGCCTCGAGCGCGCGGAGGTCCACGATCCGCAACCTCCACGGCTCGTCGAACACACGCCGGGCCAGGTCGAGCTGACCGATGGCCGGGGCCTCGCGGATCCGCGCCTGGGTGCTGCTCGGCAGGGCGAGGCCCGCGACGCCCACCAGCACGACCGCAGCGAAGCCTGCGAAGACCAGCCGGCCCGGCTTTCCCGCGGGCGTCGCCATGGCGACCGGATCCGCCCGGCCGGACAGCACCTTCTCCAGCTTCTCTGCCCCGAGGAAGCAGCCCACGGCCATGGCGGTCACGGCGAGCGCCACGACCACCGGCCCGGCCTTCGCCGGCAGGTGGAACAGCTCCCACAGGTAGTAGTTGCCGAAGTTGCCCGCGTTGTGGAACCAGGCGAACCCGGGGCGCCACTCGACCTCCGACCAGGCCACCTGGCCGACGATGACCCCAAGGATCGTGTAGAGGCCGTCGAGCTTGCCGGAGGCCATGGCCACGAAGGACGTGCCCGGGCAGTACCCGGACATGATGAAGCCCGCGCCGAGCAGGAAGCCACCCGCTACCATGGGGAGGAGGAAGGTGGCGCTCGCGGCGTGGTCGGCGACAACCTTGAAGTCGGCGAGTCCGACCGTGGACGCCAGCACGAGCCCGAGCATGGCGGTGACGATGGCGCTGAACATGACCTTGAAGACGGTCATGTCGGTTCCGTAGAACTGCGCCGCGAGCTTGGGCGCGCGGCCGAAGCCAGCGCGCTCGAGCACGAACCCGAACCCGAAGCCGATGAGGACGGCGACCACGAGGCCCAGCTCGTGCGCCGGAAGGACCGGGAACGTCATCGCCACTCCCTCCTCATGAACCACGCGAGCGCGTAGCCGCCGCCGAACACGGAAAACATGAAGGCCCAGCTGCCGACGGAGAGCAGCGCGCCGCCGGAGAGCGCCTGGCCCGAGGTACAACCGCGGGTCATCTTGGCGGCGATCCCCATGAGCAGGCCGCCCGAGAGGGCCAGCGCCACGCGGGCTCCCGTGCCGATCCGCGGTCCCTTCAGGACCTCAATCTTGAGCCGCCCCGAGGTGTAGGCGGCCACGAAGCCACCGAGGAGCACGCCCAGGATCTCGAATACCAGCCAGGAGACGTGAGCGCTCGCCGCGGCACGGGCCAGCGGCGCGGTCTTCGCCACGTGGGCGGGCGCCAGCACATCGAGCGCGGCGATGCCGAAGCGCAGCGACGCCCCGGACGCCCCGAGGCCGTTGCCCATGACCAGGAAGGCGCTGAGCAGCACGAGGCCCAGCGCCACGCCGGCCAGGTACGGGTTCCAGAACTTGTTCGGGTTCCGTTCCATGAGCTCTCCAGCGCTACGAGAGGAAGAAGACGTTCGGCTTGTTGCCGGCCTCGGGCTGCAGGACCCTGCTCCTGCGGCTGCGCAAGAGGCGCGCGACGGGGCTGTCCGGGTCCTCCAGGTCACCGAAAGTGAGCGATCGCGTCGGGCACGTCTCGACGCACGCCGGCTGCTTCCCCTTCTGCACGCGGTGCAGGCAGAAGGTGCACTTGTCCACGAAGCCGGCCGGATGGACGTAGCGGGCGCCATAGGGACAGGCGGCGATGCAGGCCTTGCAGCCGGTACACTTGTTCCTGGCCACCGCCACCACGCCGCCCTCTGCGACATGCGAGGCGCCCGTGGGGCAAGCGTCCACGCAGGAGGGCTCGCTGCAGTGGTTGCAGCGCTCGGAGCGGATCTCCATCGAGAGGTCCGGGAACGCGCCCCGCACCTCCTGCACGATCCAGTCGCGGAAGCCGCCGTCCGGGAGGGCGTTCTCGGTCTTGCACGAGATGACGCAGGCGCTGCAACCGACACAGCGCACCGTGTCCACGGCCATGGCGTAGCGCTTCTTCATGCGAACCTCTCGGCAACCTCGATGCGCACGAAGTTCACGTTCATGCCCGTGCCGCCCATGATCGGGTCGATCTTGTACCGGGTGACGAGCTCGGCGTCGGACGCGCCCCGCCCGTGCGCGTACCGGAGCTTCTTCGCCGTCTGCCCCCAGCCGTGGACCAGGTAGACGCAGTCGCCGCGAATGCGCTCGGTCACCTTCGCCTTCACCGGTCCGGAGCGCGCGCCGTCCTGGTTCACGAGCCAGACGCGATCGCCGCTCCTGAGTGGGTGATCGAAGCCCGGCAGCGCGCGCGCCACACCGGCGTTCACCCACACCTCGTTCTCCGGGTAGGGCTCGGCGAGGAGCCGGTTGTTCACCGTGCGGCCAAAGGTATGGGTGGGGGCGCGGCCCGTGAGCAGTCGGAAGTGGCCCGGAGGCCCCTCCTCCTGCGGGTAGTACTGCGGGAGCGCGTCGAAACCGAGCTTCGCCAGTTGCTCGCTCTTCAGCTCGATCTTCTTCGAGTCGGTGGCGACCTGGACCGGGAGCCCCTCCTCCTCGCACGTGGGCACGGGCTTTCCCAGCACCACGCCCTTGGCCCGGACCTGCGCTACGTCATGGCCGCCGGCGCGCAGCCTCGCGTCCACGTACTCCCGAGCGTCCTTCCAGGGGAAGTACGCGGAGAGGCCCACGTGGGCCGCCATCTCCTTGGCGATCCACCAGCCCGGCTTCGAGTCGTACATCGGCGGCACAGCCTCCTGGCGCAGCGCGAGGAAGGGCTGCTTGTACGCGGGGGCGGCGACGTCGTCGTCGCGCTCGAGGTAGGTGGCCTCGGGCAGCACCACGTCGCTGTAGCCGCAGATCTCCGCCGGCAGGACGTCGATGGAGACCACGAAGTCGAGGTTCTGGAGGGCGGTGATGGTCTGCTTTCGGCTCGGCAACGCCTGGATGAGGTTGCAGCCGTAGATGATCCAGGCCTTGAGGTCGTACAGCGCGTGCCCGGGCACGCTGGCGTCGCACAGGCCGGAGGCGATCACCTCGCCGGCGATGGGATACCCGCCGCTCTTCGGCTTGTCGGCGACGCCCTTGGGACCGTGGGGGAAGGGCTTCGCGACGGAGAACGGCGCCAGGGCCATCTTGCCGGGGCTCACGTAACCGCCGCGCCGGCCCCAGCTCCCCAGCAGCGCTGCCAGGATCGCCATGGCGCGCGCGCGCTGCGTGTCGTCGCCGTACCAGGTGGTGTGGCGGCCCGGATGGACGAGCGAGGCGGGCCGCGCCGAGGCGATGAAGCGCGCGCTCTCGCGGATGAGCTCGGGCCGGATGCCGGTGATGGGGTAGGCCCACTCCGGCGTCTTGTCGGCGACGTGCGCCTTGAGCTCGTCGAGACCCATGGCGTGGCTCGCCAGGTACTCGGCGTCGTAGCGCTTCTCTGCGAGCATCACGTTCATCCAGGCGAGGAGCAGCGCGATGTCGGTGCCGGGCTTGATGGGGAGCCAGTAGCGCGCCTTCCCCGCCGCCACCGAGAAGCGCGGGTCGACGACGACGAGCTGGGCGCCCTTGCCCACCGCCTCCGCCAGCTCCTGCACCTGGGTGTTGTGCATGTTCTCGCCCAGGTGGCTGCCGATGAGCGTGATGACGCGCGCATTGGCGATGTCGATGGGCTCGGGCGAGCCGAGCGGCGTACCGTAGGTGAGGAGGTAGCCTGCCTCTCGCGGGCCGCGGCACTGCGCGTACGAGGGCGCGCCGACGTTGGGCGAGCCCCATGCTTTCATGAAGTGCTTGAACCAGCTGCCGCCTGAGCCATGCGTGAACAGGGCGACGGCCTCCGGGCCGTACTTGCGCTTCACGTCGAGGAGTCCGTCCCCGACGCGGTTCAGGGCCGCGTCCCAGCTCACCTCCTCGAACACGTCCTCGCCGCGCTTCTGCCGGCGCACGAGGGGCTTCTTCAGCCGATCGGGGTCGTAGAGGAGGCCGGTCGCGCCGGCGCCGCGCGGGCACAGCATGCCCCGGGAGAGCGGGTGCTCGGGGTTGCCGACGATCTTGGTGACCCGGCCGTCCTTCACGTGCGCGAGCACGCCGCAGCCCCAGAAGCACAGCTCGCAGAACGTGGCGACGACGTGGTCGCCGTCGGTTCCTGGGTCCTCCACGCGATTGGCATCGAGGCCCCACCACTTGCTGGTGGGACCGGAGGCGAGCACGCCCCCGCCGACTGCCGCGCCACCGATCTGGATGAACTGCCTGCGGGTGAGACTCATGCTCCAGCTCCTTCATGACTTCAGGGCTCGGGCCCCCCGTCCCTCCCTGCCTTGTTGGAGCCAGGCCGCCCCCGAGCAGATTCAGCGCTGGCTAGAAGCGGTAGGAGAGGCCGAAGTCCACCTCGAACTGCGACATCTCGGTGGTGTACGCGGTGATGAACTGCTCCGCGGCGTTTGCGCCCTGGAGCTTGGTGTTGAGCGCGTAGATGCCGGTGAGGTTGAACGCCCACCTGTCGCCCAGCTCGTAGCCCACGCCGCCGGTGACATGGTGCTCGGTCACCGCGGGGAAGGCGAGGTTCTCGAAGGCGCGGTTCGGATCGAGCGGCATCTTTCCGTAGTTGTAGCCGGCGCGGACCTTGAGCCCGCGCATCGGCGCCACCTGCGCGCCGACCTTGAGCACCCACTGGTCGCTCCAGTTCATGTCGAAGGGCATGGCGCCGGTGGCGCTCGCGTCGCTGCTATATTTGGGAAGGCCCTTGCCCATGGTCTGCGACCAGTTGATCCACTGCACGTCGGCCGCGAGGAGCAGCATCTCGAACGGGGTCACCGACGCGCCGAGGGTGACGCTCTGCGGCTGGTCGAAGGTGAGCTTGTCGGTGCCACCCGGGATGGTGGTACCGGGGGCCATGGGATTCGGGCGCTCGGCGACCTTGAAGGAGAAGTCCTGGAACCAGCTCTTCGTCTCGTAGGCGGCACCGAGAGTGACCATCCTCACCGGGGTGAACTTCACGCCCACGGTCGCGCCGATGCCTGCGGAGGTGGCGGTGTCGTGCAGCGCCTGCCCGAAGCCGGAGGCGACGTCGTACTTCATCTGAGCAACCATGACGTTGGCTGTGGCACCGACGGAGAGCGTGTCGGTGAGCTTGTACGCGGCACCCGGCGTGAAACGCCCCTGGAGATACGATGTGTAGGTGGCGCCCTGGTACAGGTTCGTCGGATAGTCGACCCCCATGCCTGCCACACCGAAGACCCCGATGCCGGCCGAGAGCCGATCGTCGATGGGGCGGACGTAGGCGAGGGCCGGGATGGGCGACCCGCCGCGGGTCGAGTCGAGGGTCGCGCCATCTTGCGCGACGATCTGCCCCGGCGCGGCACCCGTGGCGCTGTACTTCACTGTTGGCTTGAAGTACGCGCCGCCGACGTCGAGCCGCTGGCCGAGGTCGGCGATGCCGGCCGGATTGGAGAGCAGCGAGCAGGCATCGAGGGTGGTGCCGACACCGACGCCGCCCATCGAATCCTGCACCGGGCCGAAGCCGATCATGCGCATGCCGTTCGTGGCATAGGCCGGGGACGCCGCGACGACGCACGTCGCGGCGAGGAGCAACGCGATCTTTCTCATGAACGTCTCCAGAGCAGTCGGGAACTGCGGCCACACCGAACACGCGCTGCGGCAGCCGTCGCCTCGTTTCACGGATGGGGTACTCCTGCGGGGATCGCGCCAACCATGTAAGATATTGAAATAACTAGACTTGCCATCCGACCAGCGTTTACCAGTGCGACGAAACGTTTCAGTCGATGCGACGGCTCGTTTCAGCCCGCGACAGAAACGTGTCACTCTTTCGACAGGGGATTGGCACGAAGCTCCCCCGCGAAAAGAGGCGCCCCATGGATCAGGGCTCGGAGCTCATTACGGCGCGCGAGGTCGCCTTTGCCGCGGTGAACGCGGCCTTCGGCTCGCTGGGCCGCATCTGCATGGCCCTGGACTCGAGCTTCTGCGTCCGCCACGTCTCGGAGAAGTTCGACGCGCTGGCCGGTCCCGGAGCGGCGGCGCGCCTCATGGGCCAGCCGATCGCGTCCTTGCTCGGCCCCGAGCTCTTCGGTCCCGACGGACCACTCCGACTGGCCCTGCTCGCTGGCGAAAAGCGCGAGGGCTGGCGCGCGCTCCTCCGCTTCGGGGGAGGGGGCTCACGGCTCCTCTCGGTGACGGCCGCGCGGCTCCAGCACGATCCCCACGGGGTCTGCGATCCCCAGGCGCTCTACCTGCTCGTGTTGCGACCGGCCGAGGAGGAACCGGTGGAGGCCCACGGGCCGATCGCCGGGTTCGGCGTCCTCTTTCGCTCGCAGGCGATGGCGCGGGTGTTCCGGCTCATCGAGTCGCTGCAGAACGGCGAGTCCACCGTCCTCATCACGGGCGACAGCGGGACGGGCAAGGAGGTGATGGCGGGGATCATCCACGCGCACTCGCCCCGCCGCAACGGACCGTTCGTCGCCGTCAACGCGGCAGCGCTGCCCGGCGAGCTTCTCGAGAGCGAGCTCTTCGGCCACGTCCGCGGCGCCTTCACAGGCGCCACGCGCGATCGCGTCGGCCGGTTCGAATCCGCGAACGACGGGACGTTGTTCCTCGACGAGGTGGGCGACCTGCCGCTGCTCCTTCAGGTGAAGCTCTTGCGAGTCCTGCAGGAGCACACCTACGAGCGCGTCGGCGACAGCCAGCCGCGGAAGACGAACGCGCGCATCATCGCCGCCACGCACCGGGACCTCCGCCGCGCCGTGGAGGCGGGCACCTTCCGCGAGGACCTCTACTACCGGCTGCGCGTGATCCCGATCGAGCTCCCGCCCTTGCGGGCGCGGCGGGAGGACATCGAGCCGATTGCGCGCCTGCTCCTGTCACGCGTCGGCACGCGCACCGGCCGCGCCCTCCGCTTCTCGCCGGACGCGCTTCGAGCGCTGCTCTCCCACGATTGGCCGGGCAACGTGCGGGAGCTCGAGAACGCCCTCGAGTACGCGGCGACCGTCTGCGACGGGCAAACGCTCCAGCCCGAGGACCTGCCCACGGAGGTGCTCGGGAGCGCGAGCCGACGGCAGGAGAAGGCCGGGGCGGACCCCACGCCCTCACCCCCGCCGAGCGAGGTCCCGGCGCTGCGTGGTGTGTCGGGGGCCTCGCAGAATGAGGCCGCCTCGCTCAGGGCGGCGCTCGAAGCGCATCGGTGGAACCGCGCCGAGACCGCCCAGGCGCTCGGGCTGAGCCGCAGCACGCTCTGGCGCAAGATGCGCGCGCTCGGGCTGGCGCGAGCCGTGGGCTCAGGGTGATTGGCCGGAGCGGGTAAGGGTGCGGGCGAGCGTGGGACCATCACGCCGACGCACTCCCCTCCGGCGCCCAGGCTCACCGCCGGGCGCTGGCCGGCTTCGCCCCAGCCACAGCCGCGCCGTATCCCTCGCCCGGCCGTGCCTTTCCCTTGAACACCACGTACACGAAGATCGTGTAGCCGAGCATGATCGGCACCCCGATGAGGGCGATGACGAGCATGGTGTAGAGGGTGAGCGGGGTGGACGAGGCGTTGTAGATGGTGAGGCTGTTCGCGAGCGAAGTGCTGGACGGCACGAGCGCCGGATAGGCCGACAGCGCCGCCACCAGGATCATGAAGACGATCACGGCCGACGAGGCCACGAACGCCAGGGCCTTCCGCCCGGTCTTCGTGAAGACAGGCGTCGCCACGAGAGACGCCACGAGCAGCGCCGCCAGGATCCAGAAGAGCGGGTTCGAGGTCTTCTGGAACAGGAAAGGTGACACCACGACGGTGGCTGCGGTCGCCGCGGCGTAGAGCGCCAGGAAAGCCGCGAACGCCCCGAGCGCGATCCTCCCCATCCGGTCGGCCAGCTCCCCGTCCGTCTTCATCCTCAAATATATCGCTCCGTGCATGACGAAGAAGGCGCACGAGACGAGGCCTACCAGCACGGCGTACGGGTTGAGCAGCCCGAGGAAGCTCCCCTGCCACGGGAACTCGGGTGCCGGGCCGATGGGCACGCCGCGCAGGACGTTGCCGACCGCCACGCCGAAGAGGATGGCAGGGAGCAGGCTGCCCAGGCCGAAGGCCCAGTCCCAGACCTTCGTCCAGCCCGGCGACGGCACCAGCGCGCGAAACTCGATGGACACCGCGCGCGCGATGAGCGCGACGAGGAGCAACATGAAGGCGAGGTAGAAACCGCTGAAGACGGTCGCGTAGACGATGGGGAAGGCCGCGAAGAGGGCGCCACCACCGGTGAGCAGCCACACCTCGTTGCCATCCCATACCGGGGCGATCGACGCGACGTACACGTCGCGCTCCTCGCTGGAGCGGGCGAAGAGCGAGAGCGCACCCACCCCCAGATCGAAACCGTCGAGGACGGCGTAGCCGGCGACCAGCACGCCGACGAGGAGGAACCAGATCGTGTTGAGGTCCATGTCGTGCCCTCCCCTTTACGCGTGCGCCGGCGCCGGCGTGGCCTTCGCCTTCTTGATCATGAGGAAGAGCCAGAGCGCCCCCAGCATGAGGTAGATGAGGCCGAAGAGCACCAGCGAGAAGCCCACCTCGGCCGCGGTGACCGTCGGCGAGTGCGCCTCGCTCGTGCGCAGGAGCTTGTAGACGATCCAGGGCTGTCGGCCGACCTCCGCGGCCATCCACCCGAGCTGACAGGCGGCGACCGGCAACGGGATGGACCACATGAGCGCCTTCAGCACCAGCCGGTCCTCCCAGAGCTTGCCCGAGAACAGCCTGAAGGCCGCCCACCCCATGAGCGCGATGAACCACAGCCCGAGCACGACCATGTTGTGGAAGGAGACGAACGTGAGCCAGAGCGGCGGCCGGTCCTCCAGCGGGAACTCGTCGATGCCCCGCACCCGCTCGCCCACGCTGCCGAAGGCCATGTACGAGAGCAGCCCAGGGACCTCCACCTTGGCCTTGATGAGGGGCGGCGGCGAGAAGGGGATCCCGAAGAGGACGAGCGGCGCGGCGGTCTGGCTCGTGTAGAGCCCCTCGATGGCGGCGAACTTCTCTGGCTGCGTGCGCGCCACCTGCTGCGCGTGGAAGTGGCCAAAGGGCATGACCTCGAGGACGGCGAAGACGAGGCCCCAGGCCACGCCCAGGCGGAGCGCCTTTCGGCCGAACACCGAGTCCTTGTCCTTGAGGAGGTGGTACGCGGCGACGCCCGCGACGACGAAGGCGCCCGTCACGAGCGAGGCCGTCACGACGTGCAGGTAGCGCGGCATCGTGGAGGGGTTGAAGATCGCGTCGTAGAAGCTCGTCAGCTCGGCGCGGCCGTTGCGCACCACGGAGCCCGCGGGCGTCTGCTGCCAGGAGTTGGCGGCCACGATCCAGAAGGCGCTCATCGTCGCGCCCACCGCCACCATGAGCGAGCTGAACCAGTGCACGCCCTTCGAGACGCGATCCCGGCCGAAGATGTAGAGGCCCATGAACGTCGACTCGAGGAAGAAGGCGAAGACGCCCTCGGCCGCGAGGGGTGCGCCGAAGATGTCGCCCACGAACTTCGAGTAGACGGCCCAGTTCGTCCCGAACTGGAACTCCATCACGATGCCGGTCGCGACGCCGACAGCGAAGGTGATGGCGAAGAGCTTCGCGAAGAACCGGCCCACCTGCACGTAGACGGGGTCGCGCTTCCGCCAGCCGAGCCACTCGGCGATGCAGAGCATCCAGGCGAGGCCGATCGATATCGGCGGGAAGATGAAGTGAAAACCGACCGTGACCGCGAACTGCAAGCGCGCGAGGAAGAGTGCGTCCATGGGTGCCCTCCAGAGTGCGGTCGGGATCAGGAAATGAGCGGAATCATGCGCTGATGCGATCCCTTCGCATTCGAATTGTGCTGGCTCGATCGGGGCCCGACGCGCTGTTCAATCCTGCACGGGCTCCGGGGTGCTTCCGCGTGTCGTCCGAACGAAAAAAGCAAGTCCGGTGCCAGGGGGTAAACACCCCCTGTTCGGCGTATACAGCCTTTGCACACCGTTCCGATGTGGGGGATGGGGCGATCTTGCGCAACGGAGAGCTGGGATCGGTTTGCGCGTGCGACGGCCCGCCGCACCCGTCTACGCCGGACGGTCACCCCCGCGCGTCAGCTGATAGCGCATGCCACATGAACTGACGCTCGAGATCGGGGGCGCGGGGGGAGAGTTCTCCCCTCCGCTTGAGGCGCCGCAAGGCGCCGGACATCAGCTCACAGCGGCGGCGGTGACGCTGGAGAATCACATCAACGGTCGCCGCTGTGAGAGAGGGCCAGGGTGGCGGTACTTCCCGGGCAAAGAGGTCCGGGCGGTGCACCTGCTTCATCGCGCGAGCTGATCGCACTTCGCCGCGAAGACGAAGTCGCTCTCGGTGAGACCGTCGATCTTGTGCGTCCAAATCTCCACCGCGACCTTGCCCCAGGCGAGGTGCAGATCCGGGTGGTGGCCCTGCTCCTCGGCCATCGCACCCACACGATCGACGAACGCGAGCGCCGTCTTGAAGTCGGAAAACTTGAACGTCTTGGTCAGGTGGTGATCCCGCGGCGCCTCCCAGCCCTCGACCTTCGCGAGCAGGCCGGCAACCTCCGCACGCCCCAGGGCCGGCACCCCTCCGCGGCACGGAACACAGGTCTTTTCGTGAAGCTCCATCGTCCCCTCACCTCGGGTGATCCGCTCGACCGGCCCGTCCGGCGAGCTCTTGGTACGATCTGGTCCGGAGCCGGGCCTCGCGCAAGGAGAAGGTCATGACCGCACGCACGCCGCATCCACGACCGCCGCGATCAGGCCCCCGTCTCCTCGACCGCCTCGGCCTCGGGACCCCCGAGGTCCGCGCGTGGGCCCTCTACGACGTCGGAAACTCCGCCGCCGTCACGTCGATCGTCACCGCCATCTTTCCGATCTACTTCGCGCGGGTCGCCGCTGCGGATCTTCCGCCCACGCTGGCGACACAGCGCTATGCGCTCGCGACCACGCTCGGCCTCGCCATCGTGGCAGGGCTCGCGCCCCTGCTGGGGTCGCTCGCCGACGTGCGGCCAGTGAAGAAGCTCCTCCTCGGCGCCTTCGCGGCGGCAGGGGCAACTGCGGTGGGAGCGCTCTTCTTCGTGGGGCGCGGCGACTGGCTCCTCGCGGCAGCGCTCCTCGTCCTGCTCAATGTCGGTCTCAACGGGAGCTTCGTCTTCTACGACGCGCTCCTGCCCCACGTCGCCCGGGGCGAGGACCTGCACCGGGTCTCCTCCGCCGGCTACGCCCTGGGGTATCTGGGCGGCGGAGTCCTCCTCGCGGCTCAGCTCGCCTGGATCGCCAACCCGGCGCTCATCGGGATCCCGGCGGGTGAGGCCGCCACCCCTGCGCAGGCGACGCTCCCGACCCGGATCGCCTTCGCTTCCGTGGCGCTCTGGTGGGTCCTCTTCACGCTGCCGCTCCTGGCGCGCACCCGCGAGCCACCGGTCGAGGCCACCAGGGAACCCGCCGTCGGCACGTTCCGGCGGCTCTCCCTCACCTTGGTGAGCCTGCGCCGCCACCGGCAGGCGGCGCTCCTCCTCGCCGCCTTCCTCCTCTACAACGACGGGATCGGGACCATCATCCGCATGGCCGTCATCTACGGGAGCGAGATCGGGCTCTCCCAGGGCGCGCTCATCGGTGCCATCCTGCTCGTCCAGTTCGTCGGCGTTCCGTTCTCCTTTCTCTTCGGCAGCATGGGCGCGCGCGTCGGCGCGAAGCGCGCCATCCTGGGCGGCCTCGTCGTCTACACCGGGATCGCGATCCTGGGCTACTTCATGCGGACGGCCGCGCACTTCTTCGCACTCGCGCTCCTCGTCGGCGTGGTGCAGGGCGGGACCCAGGCCCTCTCGCGGTCGCTGCTGGCGAGCCTCATCCCCCGCCACCTCTCGGGCGAGTTCTTCGGCTTCTTCGCCATCTCGGAGAAGGTCGCCGGCATCTTCGGGCCGGCCGTCTTCGCGGCGGCGAACGCGCTCACCGGTTCGAGCCGAACCGCGATCCTGTCGGTCATCGGCTTCTTCGCGGCCGGCGCGGCGCTCCTCTCGGCCGTCGACGTGGACGCGGGCAAGCGCGAGGCGCGCGAGGCGGAGGCGGCACGGCCCACCTTGGGCGACGCCTGACCAGCACGAGCCCATCTCGCCACCCCGTCTCGGAGGGAATCTCGACCGTCGTCGCGAAACATGTTCTCCTGTGGCGGCGACGCCATGCCTGCCGCGCTCTCGCATCCAGCGGTCTCCGGACCAACATGAAGGCTCTCGGCGTCAAACGGCGCCGTGCGAGCTGGTGCGTCTACGTGCTCCGCTGCCGCGACGGGTCTCTCTACACCGGTATCACGAACGATCTCGACCGACGCCTGGAGCAGCACGCGGCCGGCACGGGTGCGCGCTACACCCGCTCGCGACTTCCAGTGAGGCTCGTCCATCGGGAGCGCGCCAGCGACCTGGGGCAGGCGCTGCGCCGCGAGGCCGCCCTGAAGCGTCTCACGCGAACCGAGAAGCTGGCGCTCGTCGCGGCCGGGCAGCCTTCCTAGATCTCCGTCAAGCGCCCCTTACCCTCCTTCGTCGCGCCGCGCTTCATCGCATGGAGGAACCGCGAGCGGAGCGCGTCGCTCATCAGCGCTTGCTTCACTGGCGGCAGCCTCAGGAACCCGCCCAGGAGAGCGCGCAAGAACGCCTGGGGCTTGCTGCCGGGATCGTCGAGGAGCTGGTTCTGGAGCGTGCCACGCTCCAGACACTGGAGGATCACCCTCTCGAAGGTCGTCTCGGGATGCAGGACCCGCTGCTTCCTCCCGTGCAGCTTCATCGCCCCCGAGTTGCAGCGGATCGCGCACACGCCGCAGCCGATGCAGCGCGCCTCGTCCACCTCTGGACGGCCGTGCTTGCGAAAGCGCGGATCGGGATCGCCGACTCGAGGGATCGCGGCGATGGGGCACCGCCTCGAGCACGTGCCGCACCCCTTGCAGATGTCGCGGTCCGAGGCCGCTATGAAGCTCGAGGTGACGACGGCGTTCGGGTACCCGTGCTTCGTGATTCCGAGGAGCATATTGCAGCAGCAGCCACAGCAATGGCACATGAAAGCGACATTGCGCTGCACGTTGTCGGCGTTGAGCACGAGGCCCAGCTCGCGAGAGCGGGCGAGGTTCTCGAGCATCTCGCTCTTGGTGACCTCGCGGGCGAACCCGTGGCGCACGACGTAGGCAGCCGCCAGGCCGAACGAGGAGCAGTTGTCGAGCGGCGAATCGCACTTCTTCTCGCCCAGGTGGTGCTTCTCGTGCCGGCACGAGCACAGCCCCATCGCGAACCGATCCGACCCTTCGACGATGGCGGTGGCCTTCTCGTAGTCGAGGACCTCGACGTACTCCTCGGGTTGGACAGCGCCGTCGTGGGGAACCGTGCGCATCAACGAGACCTTCTGGCTCGCATCGAGGTTCCGCGCGTACAGCGATCCCTCGCCCAGATAGTCGGCGAAGAGCCTGGCCCACTTCTTCCGATCGAGGCCGGGGTCGGTGCGCATCATCGTGAACTCGAAGATGCCGACCATCATGGGCGACGGAGCGTAGTAGTACTTGCGGTCGACACACAGGTCCAGGACCAGGCCGCGCGCACAGAGGCCGTCGAGCCGCCCCTGCAGCTTCGCCCGAGGAACACCGGTGACCTTCTCGACGCGTTCCAACGGCGAGAGGCCATAGGGCATCTTGACGATCAGCTCGGCGTCCTCCTCCGAGTAGAGCTCCTTCAGGATCGCGTGCAGCGCCGCATTCCACGGTGCACGAATCGTGAGCCCGTCGATCTTGTGGCCCAGCGACCGATACACGTCCTTGCCGACCAGGTGTCCCATGGCGCCCACCCCCCGAGCCCGCGTGACCGATACCGCATCCACGCCGGGAGACGATTTCACAGTGCGCCAGCCTCGGCAAGGACAACTGGGCGGCGGGTTTAGGTTCTACCGCCCCTCGCTGACCCAGTTTCGGCAACGGCGTTCCTATCCCTTTTCACCAACAGCGAGGAACACGGGGAAGGATCTCGTGCCGGCGCCTGCCGGCTTCGCGATCTCGCAGACGGTCGAGAAGCGCACGTTGCGCAACCCGGCGCGCTCCATACTCGCCGCGAGGTCCGCGCGGTCGAAGCCCTTGTGAACGTCGCTTCGCCCTCCGTGGAAGGAGCCGTCCTCCGCGTCCAGGTCGGAGATGCAGAGGGAGCCCGTCGGCCGGAGCAGCGCGGACAGGTCCCTCAGGATCCCGTCCGTGTCCGGGATGTGGTGCAACGTCATCAGCGTGCAGACGAGGTCGTACCTCGACTCGGGCAACGGGTCGCTCGAGAGGTCGAGGCGGACGGGCGTCATGCTCCGGACGCCGCTCGCCTCGATCTTCTGCCGGAGGACGGCCAGCATCGCCTGCGAGCTGTCGGCGAGCGTGACGTGGGCCACGTGCGGCTTCAGCGCGAAGCCGAGCAGGCCGGTGCCACACCCGTACTCGAAGACGTGCATGCGCCCCGTCGCGCACACCTGGCCCAGGATGGCCTCGACCACGCGGCGCGCGCGATCGACCTTCTGGGGGTCGGAATCCCAGTCCTTCGCCTTCTCGTCGAACTCGCTCATGCGATCCTCCAGCAGGGCTGGCACACGCCTTCGCCGGCTACTTGCAGGGGCCTTGCTGAGCCGCACCGTGACCGCCGTGCTCCTGGCACGCGAGCTCGGGCGTGACCACCCGCAGCGTGCCGGCCCGGAGAGCGTCGACCGTCGCGCCGACGGTCGAGTGCCGGGAGAGGAAGACCTGGATCCTGCTCTGCTGCAGCTTGCTCAGGGCGCCCATCCCGATGCCGCCCACGACGAACCCATCGATGCGCTCTCCCGCGAGCGCCTTGAGCGGCTGGCACATGCCGTGCGCGTGCCCCATGTCGCGGTTCGGGATGGCCCGACACTCCTTGCTGTCGGTGTCCACGATCATGAAGGACGGCGTCGAGCCGAAGTGGGCACTCACCGGGCTCTCGAGCCCCTTGTCTTCCGTGACTGGAATGCAGACGAACATGATTCCTCCCTCGCGTTGTCGTGAACTCCGCTTCACGTCTCCTCGCAGCCCATCATTCATTCGCCGGTGCGCCAGCGGCGCCGCCCGCGGCAGGGAGCGGCCGGGGCACCCTGCTTCCTCCGCTCGCCCTCTTCCATGGGACCACGGGAACCGCGGGAGTCCATGGCGGCGCCTCGATGGCAACTCGCCTCGGCGACGGATCCCCCCGCGATCCTCAACAGTTTTCCGTGAATCAGCGCGTCGGCTATCTTGCGGCGCGCAGCCTCGACGATCCGTCCGAAGGTAGGGCGGGATACGCCCATCAGCTCTGCAGCCCGCTCCTGATAGAGCCCTTCGAAGTCGGCCAACCTGACGGACTCGAGCTCGTCCAGCGTGATGACGACCTCGTCCAGCATGCGCGCGGGTATGCCCGCGGGCTTGAACACCGAGCTGGCCGGCGCTCCGGAGATGCGGCGGCAGCAAGGAGGGCGACCCACGTGACCGATTATGAGCGCATGCTCATAATCGTGCAAGCGGATTTCGCCGGAGTCTTGACGATCCGTTCACGGCGATCCGTTGACGGACAACCACGTCGCCGCGCCAATAACCCATGATGGGCCACCCCGCTGAGGACGTTCTCGAAGAAAATGTCCCTCGGCGCCATCCGGCCTCTCGGCGCAAGAACTTCCTTAGAGCATGCGGCTACGCGAAGGGTTCGGCCGAGCGCCCCCCCGTGTGGGCGCTCAGCTTCCGCGAATCGCGACCGCCACTTGTGGCTCCGACCAGCCGTGGACATGAAAAACACCAAGACATCGCAGCCGTGCCCCCTCCGCCTCGCCTCCCGGGCGACCACCTGGTCCGTCACCGTCTCCGTCGCGCTCGTCCTCGTCCCCGCGCTGGCCGCGGCGGAGGGACTCCCCGTCGACGACGCGATCCGGGCGGCCTGGCAAAACAACGCCGGCCTGGCCGCGAGCGCGGAGCAGGTCGAGGCTGCTCGAGCCGACGCCGATGCCGCCAGGGACGCCCGGTTGCCAACGCTCGCCTTCACGGCTCGTGGCATCGCCACCGACGAACCGGTGGGGGCCTTCGGGCTCAGGCTCGACGAGCAGCGCATCACCCAGGCCGACTTCGCCCCTGCGCGCCTCAATGCGCCCGACCTCATCGGCGGCGTGGGCCTCGGCGCGACCGTGGCGCTCCCCGTCTACGCAGGCGGCCGCATCTCGGCGGGCCGCCGTGCGGCGACCGCACAGGCCGAGGCCGAGGCGAGCACGCACGAGCGCGAACGCCAGCAGGTCGCGCTGGCCGTCGTCCAGGCCTACTTCTCGGCGCAGGTCACCGCGCAGGGCGTGCGTTTTGCCGAGGACCAGCTCGAGCACGCTCGCGAGACCGAGCGCTTCGTCCAGGCTCGAAACAAGCAAGGGCTCGCGCTCGACGCCGACGTGGCGCGCGCCACCGCGTTCCGCGCGCAAGCCGAGGCAGAGCGCGCCACCGCGCTCCAGGCCCTGGCCTCCGCCCGCTCCGGCCTGGCGCTCCTGGCCGGCGACGAGGCAGGCCGGGCAGAGCTCTCGACGCCCTTCGACACCGCGGCCATGGCCGCGCCCGGCAACGCGAGCCCGACTGACATGGGGGAGCGGTCCGATCTGCGGGCTGCCCGCCATCGCGTGGACGCGGCCCAGGATGCTGCCACGGCTGCGCGCGGCAACCTGCTGCCTCAGGTGTCCGCCCAGGCGAGCGTCGAGACCATGCGCTCGGCCGTCGATCAGGGAGCCACCTGGACGACGCTGGCCCTGGTCGCGCGCTGGCAGCTCGGGCT
>Ga0154716_1122_pt15 | contig 35668 bp, 39 predicted proteins | sample Rifle2008BG16ft_FD_105724 | JGI IMG/M metagenome (GOLD analysis project Ga0154716, IMG submission 105724) | Anaeromyxobacter sp. RBG_16_69_14
CAAAGTGCGGATGTCCATGCTCGGCGGTCCGACCCGCACGAAGGGCGCCCTTGCCGCCGCGCTGTGGATGTCCGGACCTCCGGTTATGTCTCTCACACGCCATGGCCGTTGCGCTCGACACCGCGTTCGTGAAGGAGGCATCCCTCGCGATCGGGTTCCACAAGGTGGGCGTCGCCCGCGCCGCGGCGCTCGATCCAGCGCCGCTCGATCGCATGCTCGCCTCGGGCTGGGATGCCGACATGACCTGGCTGCGCGCGACGCGGGCGCAGCGACTCGACCCGGCGCGGCTCCTCCCCGGTGCGCGAAGCGTCGTGGCGCTGGCGCTCTCGTACCTGGAGGGCGATCTCGCGACGCGCGAGCCGGCCGAGGCGAGGGTGGCGCGCTACGCCCGCGGCCGCGACTACCACGCGGTCATGAAACGGAAGCTCAAGGCGCTGGTGGCGCGCCTGCGCGAGCGCGATCCGGGGATAGGTACCTTCGCCAGCGCCGACGTCGCGCCGGTGATGGAGAAGGCCTGGGCGCAGCGAGCGGGCCTCGGCTGGGTGGGCAAGAACGGCTGCCTCATCACGACCGATCTCGGGAGCTGGGTGCTCCTCGCGACCGTGATCCTCGACCGCGAGCTGGAGCCCGACGCGCCGCACAAGGAGCACTGCGGCTCCTGCGCGGAGTGCCTCTCGGCTTGTCCTACCGCCGCCCTCGTCTCGCCTGGATTCGTGGACGCGCGCCGCTGCATCTCCTTCCAGACCATTGAACGGCGGGGATCCATCCCACAGGAGGTGGCCGAGCGCCTCGGCCCCTGGGCGTTCGGTTGCGACGACTGCCAGACCGTCTGCCCCTGGAACCGGGCGCCTGCCGCGCGCTGCGACCCGGAGCTCTCGGCCCGCCCTGGGCAGCGCGGCCTCGACCTCGACGCGCTGCTGACGCTCACGCTCGAGCAGTACCAGCGCCGCTTCTACGGGACCGCGCTGGCGCGCTCCCGCTACGAGGGGCTGCTGCGCAACGCTGTCCTCGCCGCAGGGCACGCAGGCGATGCGCGCCGGCTCCCGGCCGTCCGTGCGCACCTCGACAGCCCGTTCGAAGGCGTGCGCCAGGCGGCGTGCTGGGCGGTGACGCGGCTCGAGCGTGCGAGCCCGACGGCCCCCTGACAGCCCCTGCAGAAAACAGCTGCAGGAGGCGAGGCCGCGTCCTAACGTAGCCCGATGAATTCTCTCTCCGACAGGCTTGACGCGGCCCGCTCCGGTGCCGCCGTCGGTCCGGTGCTCTCGCGCGGGCTGCTCCGCGTGACCGGCAAGGACCGGCAGGACTACTTGCACCGCATGTGCACCCAGCGGGTGAACGGGCTCGCCCCTGGCGCCGCGGTGCACGTCGCTTTTCTGAACGTGAAAGGCCACGTCCTGGCCGAGGGCGTGCTCGCCCTGCGGGAGGAGGACGTGTTGCTCGACGTCGATCCGCGGGCGGCCGAGCCACTTCGGGCCCACCTCGCGAAGTACGTCATCATGGACGAGGTGGAAATCGAAGACGTGTCGCCGGTCTGGCGCGTCGTCCCGGCGTTCGGCCCGGCCGGGGTGAAGGGCGCGCGCCTCCACGCGTCCGGCGCCAGCGCGTGGGAGAACCCGCGCCGCGGTGCCCCCGCGCTGGACGTGCTTCTCGCGGCCGACTCGGCGGAGCCTTTTCGGGCGGAGCTCGTCGCCACCGGCGCGACGCCGCTCTCGGAGGACGACCTCGAGGCCCTGCGCGTGCTCGCTTCCGTGCCACGCTTCGGGGCGGACGTGGACGAGAGCCGGCTGCCGATGGAGGCGGCGCTCGTCGCCACCGCGATCAGCTTCGACAAGGGGTGCTACATCGGGCAGGAGGTGGTCCTGCGCGGCACCTTTCGCGGCCAGGTCCAGAGGGGTCTCGTCCAGCTCGAGCTGCCCGCGGGTGCCATGCCGGGCGCTCGCCTCGCGGCGGGCGGGCAGGATGTGGGCGTGGTGACGAGCGCGGTCGACACGCCCGAGGGCCGCCTGGGCCTCGGCTACCTGCGCCGCGCCCACTGGAAGGAAGGGGAGCGCCTCGCTGTCACGGGAGGCGAAGCGGTGGTGCGGAAGGTGCTGGTGGTGGAGAAGGATCGCTAGACTGGCGCAACCGCGTGGTGGCGCTCTTCGACCGCGAGTGGGCGATGCGCACGGCCGAGGAGCTCCACCCGGAGCTGGCCCTCGCCGAGGCCGCCACCGGGATCGCCGTCCGCAGCCTGATCCGGGGGGGGCCTGGCGGGCGCGTGTACAGGGGGCGTCCGCGCGCGACCGCGTTGCGGTGGGTAGCCGCTCCGGACATAAAGGAGGGTGCCGCCCGACGGGCGGAACTCGCACACCGGAGCCCACCATGAAGCGCTTCGTTCACGCCTTCTCCGCCATCGCACTGATCGCCGTCGCCACCCCGGCGCTGCCCTGCGATTCCATGAAGTCCAAGACCACCGCGGAGAAGGCGGACTCCGCGGCCAAGAAGCAGGCGGTCGCGAAGTCGGACGCCACGAAGGCCGACCCCAAGGCGAAGGCGGCCCCCAAGGCGCCGACCGCGGCGAACTGACCAGGATGCGCGGCTGCTCGAGTTCATCCAGGCTGGGACGCAGTACGCCGCCCAGGGCGCGCCTGTGACGCACTGAACGACCCCTCCTGGACGAACTTGTCCGTCAGGTTGGGGTCATCTTCGATCGGCCCGGTCGGCTCGACGATGTAGATCCTGCCCGGCCCGTCACCGACCGCCAGCTCAGCTCCCCAGGTGGCTGCGTCCAACGTGGCGGTCAGGTACACGTAGGCCGCCTTCTTCTTCTTGCCGAAGTTGGAGTTGCGGCCGGCCTCGATCAGGTCGCCCGGCCTCAGATCAGCCTTCGTGCCGTGGAAGTACTGCTGCGAGCCCTGATCGTCGATGACAGCCATCGGGCCTAGTTTCGGATGTGCTGCCGCCGTCAGCAAGGGTCGAGATCGGCGCGCGTGTCCTCGGGTGACCTGTGTGCTCAGCCGCCTCCGCAGGTACAATGCGCCCGTCATGGCCAAAGCCAAGCGCGCCCGAACGACGGGCAGCAATCCGGCGAGCATCGACGCCTACCTCGCCACCGTCACGGGTGAGCGTTGCGTCGCGCTGGACCGGCTGAGGAAGGCGATCAAGTCCATCGTGCCCGGCGCCGTTGAGTGCATCAGCTACGGGATGCCGGCCTTTCGGGTTGATGGCCGGGTGGTGGCAGGCTTCCTGGCCACCGCGAAGGGTTGCTCGTACTACCCCTTCAGCGGATCGACGCTGGCGGCGTTGGCCGCTGATCTCGATGGCTACAAACAGACCCCTGGCTCCTTGCACTTCGATCCCGAGGCGCCGCTGCCGCTGCGCCTGGTGCGTAAGCTGATCAAGACGCGCCTCGCCGAATGAGGCCCGTCACCGGCCGCGCGAAGAACGCGGTCGCGAAGGTCCACCGACCAAGCGGTGGGGACCGCTACCCGGGGAAGGTGGGCTTCGACGCCGAGCGCACCGGACGTGGCGGGCGTCCAAGGCGGTGCTACGCCTGCACGCTCCCGCGCCGCCCGATCAGAGCCCGAACAACTCCCTCGGCTTGGGCGTGCACCCCAGTCGGCCGGCTGTCAGACCCACGCGTACAATATCCGCCGAATTCAAGATGGCACGGCCCATGAAAAAGGCGAAGCAGGGCGAGCTCGAGTTTCGATCCTGGGGCGGGAGACGCGCGGGGACGTCGGCGACAGCCTTGGTCCGCCGAGCACGCCGAGCACACCGAGCACGACCATCCCGAGCGCGGCCGAGCGGGGGCTGCCCGCTGCGCGAAGCCGGCCCAGATTCCGATCGAGTATGGGCCGGAGTGCGGCCGCGATCTAACCGCCGGGGCTCGGGGTGTGTTGCCATCGGACAGGTCGTCGTGGTCGTCGGGTTGATGGCGTCCGGCGACCTACTGCTAGGCGCTTGCGAATCCGACGAGATGGCAGCATTCGCGGAGTGCATGGCGGAAAAGCTCGCAGAGCATGAGTACTCGGAGCTGCACCCCAACAACGGGTAAAACCTTAGCTCGGGGCTGGACCCCCAGCGGCCGCGAGCTGAACCCTGGCCCAGGCGGATCAAGTGGCGCGTCGGGCTCATAACCCTTCGGCGGCGCTCTCAGCGTGATCCACTTCCAGCTACCTTGGTGAGCACCGCTGCGACGAAGTCGGGAACGACTCGAGCAAGCCGCTCAAGGAGCCTGTCGAACGTCACCGGCGGCCTCGTGAGATCGGTGGCCTGTCCACGAAGCATGCTGACGAATGCGTCCGGGTCGAGGTCGAAGAGGTTGCACAGGAACTCGTCCGGCGACTGCGCCTCGATGCCTTCGGGCAAAGGAGAGAAGTCCTTGAGGTTCGAGGTCGTGATCACCTGAGCGCCAGCCTTCACGGCCGCAGCGACGACGTGGCGATCCTTCTCATCGTTTCGCATCACGCTCACGAGTGAGCGGTAACCCGTGACTTCCGCTTCCGGAAAGAACCTCTCCATCGTGGCGCGCAGCCGCGCGGCCTTGTCGCTCGACATCGTGCCCGTCGACACGAGGTTGCGCTCCATCTCGTCCAGGATCTCGGCGCTCCATCGCAGCTGATAGAAGCCCGCCGCCGCGGCGCGCAGCATCGTGTCCCGGAGCGTGAGCGGGAAGAGAACGTTCGCGTCCAGAACGACGACGAAGGCCGCTGGGACCATGGAGCCTCGCGCCCTTAGGCCCCCTCCCTGCTACTCCTCGGAATCGTACCCGCCGAACTCCTCCGTCAGCCGGGAGAGCTCTCGAAGCCCTGCGCGTCGATCCTTGTCGCGCCTCTCCTTGAACTCGAGCACGTCGTCGATCCGCAGTCGACGGTGCTTGCCCGTCTTCCGAAATGGGATGCGGCCCTCGTCGAGGAGTCGCACGAGGTACTGGCGAGACACGTTCAGAAGATCGGCCGCTTGCTGGGTCGTGACTTCCTTCCCAACCGGCACGATGGTGATCGAGTCACCTCGCGCCATGACCTCAGCCACGCGTTCGAGCATGTAGAAGACCGACTCGGGGATGGGGATCGTCTTCCCCTTCGAATCCACGAGTTGGCACCTTGGCGCTCGCCGTTTCGCCGTCGATGGCTGAACCATGTCCTCGATCGCCTTGAACAGCGCAGCAATCTGGTTCTGCTCCTCGCGCGGAGCCGCGACAGGCGTCATCCGGCGGATCAGGCCTTCCATCGTGTGGTTGGCTGCAGTGGTCATGGCGGAAGCTTAACCATTAATCGACCCAGACGCAACCCAGGACGACCCAACCGCAACACCGTCCTCGCCGCCGGACATCTGGACGTCCAGGCGCTCAGAGGCCCCGGGGAGGCAACCGGGTCCCGGGGGCAGTTCTGGCGTCCTCTGCAGCCGTGTCAGGCGTTGGATTCGAGGGGAACCGGGTCCGCCCCGCGCACCGGCATATCCTCGCCGCCATATGCCTGCGGCATGAGCGGCCGCGGATCATCGACCTGTCCCATCATCGCGCTCCAGACGATGCGCAGGTCGGGTCCGCCGCGCCCAGCGGCACCGCTATCTCACGTCGCATCACATGGCCCTCCCTACGCTCCGATGCCGACTACCCGGCTGACGTGCTACCACGCGATCTCGTCGATCCGTGCAGCCTCGTCTCCGGCAGTGGGAGCACATGCGATCGTTTGTAGGTGCAGGCCTGTTGCTGTGTCTCGGGCTCGCCGCGTGCGGCAGCTCGTCGAGCAGATCCTCGGACATCACGCTCGGCGGCCGTCCGGTCGCCCCGCCCTCCCCCTCGTGCTCCGCCGCCGCTGGCGGGAGCGCGGAGGTGGAGGAGCCCGGTTCCCCGGTTGCGCTCTCGGCCTCGGCGGACGAGGGGTGGCTCGCCTCGGCCGCCGTGGCGGATCTCGACGGCGACGGTACCCCGAGATCGTCGTCGCCCGCGAGGGCCGCGTCGCCGTGTTCCACGCGGACGGCAGCGTGGTCTGGCAGGCCCGCGTCCAGGGACGCATCTGGGCCTCGCCGGTGGTGGCGGACATCGTCCCCGCGAGCCAGGGCCTCGAGGTAGCCGTCGCCGCTCGAGGGGTGCTGCACGTCTACACCGCCGGTGGCAGCGAAGCGTCCGGGTTCCCGGTCAGCTGGCGCGACGAGCTCCGCGCCCTGGCCGTGGGCGACATCGACGGCGACGGGGAGCTGGAGCTGGTGGCCGTCACCACCAGCGACCTGGACGCGAACGGCCAGACCGACATCCTCATCGCGTGGAAGAGCGATGGCCGGGTCGTGCCCGGCTTCCCGTCGAACACGACTGGCCACTCCGGCTGCGACGACGCCTGCTACGTGCACGCCGGCTTCGACCAGACCCTGGCGCTCGGCGATGTGAACGGGGATGGCGTCGTCGACATCTTCGCCCTCCAGCGACGGCGCGCCCGAGATCGTGTTCTCGAGTTACTCGACTGCCGAGGCCCAGAGCCATCTCTTCGTGCTCGACGGCGGCGGCAACCAGCTCTTCAAGATCCCCCTGCCCGGACGCGGCTCCATGGCCGTGCCCACGGTGGCGAACGCGGATGCGGATCCCGGGCTGGAGATCGTCGTCCCCCTCAAGGATGAGGGCGGACCGCTGGCGCTCGTCTTCCAGGTGGACGGGTCGAGGGAGAACTGCCTACCCTGGCCCACCGGGCGCGCGAACCTGCACCGCAACGGCTACGTCCCGTAGCCTGACGGATACATACGATCAAAGGCCGAGGCGCAGCGCGATCCCGGCATCCACCAGAGGCGTGCCCACGGCGATGGCGGGGATGACGGTGCCGTTGATGTTCTGGGAGGGCACATCGAGGGAGAGGCGGAACTCGCCGTCGTACGTGCCGAGATGGCCTTGCGCGTAGAACTCCACCGTGAGGTAGGTCAGGAACGTCACGGACCAGTCGAAGCGCGCGAGCACGCTTCGATCGGACGCGTTGGTGATGCCGGTGAGGGTGAAGGTATGGCGGTCCCACGAACCCGGCTTGGGCAAGGACAGATACGCCGCCGCATAGTGCCGTCCGAGATAGAAGGGCGTGAACGCGTTGTTGACGACGAGCACCGGATAGAGCCCCCGCTCGGCGAACCGGTAGCCGTTCGAGTTGTAGAGGTACTCGAAGCCCAGCGTGAACGTGTCGTTGTCGGAGTACTTGTGCGACCACTCGACGCCTCCCACCGCCGACGGCCGCATGCCGGACGGCGCGTACGTCTGGAAGGACGCTGCCGTCCCGCGGTAGAGCGTCACGTCGGAGGAGGTCCGGAGAGACAGCTCTCCGCGCAAGTCGAACTCCCAGATTCCGCCGGTCAGGTCGACGCCGAAGCGCGGGCGGATCCCTCGCTGCGCCAGGGCGTCGACGCCGAGCTGCCAGGAGCCGAGTGCGATCTCGGCGCGCGCGCCGCCTCCCACCCCGCCGATCTGGTTCGAGGTCTGTCCCTGGGTCGTGGTCGTGCTGGTCGCGCCGGCCGGGGTGGTCGTGGACACGCTCGTCACGAAGACCGAAGTCGCCTGCGTGACGAGCGGCTCGAAGACGGCGACGGCGGAGAAGTTCCAGCCTAGCCTCTCCCACGGGAGCTGCACGCGCGCCATGTAGGTCCCGGTGCGCTCGTCGAGCAGGGCCAGGGGGTCGCGGCGGACGGCGTGGAGATAGTCGGTGGGGTTCCAATAATGGCCCACGCCCCACTTCACGTGCTGTCGGCCGAGCGTCACGAAAGCGGTCCGCCCCACGTCGAAGGTCAGCCAGAGCTGGTCCAGGAGGACGTGCGGGTTCGGGGACGACGCGGAGCCGGAGAGTGGGCTGCTCGCGCTCGAGGTGAGAGTAGGGTCGAAGAACATCCGCCCCAGGACGAACCCCCGTACGCGATCGAGCGGCCGCGCGTCGAGATAGAGATCGGTCACCGACGGCATGGAGAGGTCCCATCGCGACGGCGGCGCGTGTTCCCGCGAGTAGAGATTCGAGCGCAGGTACAGGAGGCCGCCGATCTTCAGCGGGTCCTCGGTCTTGAAGAGCGTCCCCATCAGTCGCTCTTCCGTGCTCGCCTCGGATCCCTGTGGGATCTCCGCCTTCGAAGCCGGCGGTTCTTGCTGGGCGGGCGACTCTGGCTGGCCTGTCGGCGCCTCTCGGGGGACTTCATCGGCGGGCTTGCCGAACATGTCCTCGTCGGTGGGTCGCTCGGGCTCTTGAGCGAGGGTCCTCGAGGCGGCGATGAGCAGGGAGAGCGCGACAGCGCGACCGTGGATCATGGAGTGATGGTCAGGGCGAGGTGAAGTTCGCCGTCACGGAGTGATCGGCGGTCATCGTCACGGTGCAGGTCTCGGTGCCGCTGCAGTCGTCCGACCAGCCACTGAACGAGTATCCGTCGGCTGGCGTGGCGGTGATCGTGATCGGTGTCGTGCTGGGCCTGTAGTGCGTGAAGCAGGGGGATCCGTCGCAAGAGACGCTCCCGGAGCCGGACGGGCTGACTCTCGTCGACAGCGTGTAGCTGTTGGCCGTGAAGTTCGCCGTCACGGAGTGATCGGCGGTCATCGTCACGGTGCAGGTCTCGGTGCCGCTGCAGTCGCCCGACCAGCCGCTGAACGAATATCCCTCGGCTGGCGTGGCAGTGATCGTGATCGGCGTCGTGCTGTATACGTAGCTCGTCTCGCAATCGGCTCCGTCGCAAGAGACGCTCCCGGAGCCGGACGGGGTGATCGTCGTCGAGAGACTGTACGTGCTTGCCGCGCAGGACACGCTCGCGGTGACGTTGGCGGTGCCGATCGTTCCGGCGCCGTTCGAGACGGAGCAAGTTTGGCTGGCGGGTTGCTGGCCGACCGTCACCTCGTAGCTCGCGCCGCTCGCCACGGCAGTCGGGAAACCGACCGTGCCGTTCCTGCTCACCGCAAGGGAATCGTCGCCGTTGTGCAGCACGAGCCCCGTTCCCGTGAGCCCCGTGACCGTGGCTCCTACCGTGTAGGTCACGACGAGTGCGCCTGAATCGACCTGGGCGGCGCTCACGACCTGCTGGCTGTTGGCGTCGTTGCCGCGGGCGCCGGCGGAAAAGGTCCCGCCCGCTGACGCACCGATCGTATAGACCCAGTTGAAGGTGCGTGACTCGCCGCCAGGCACGTCCTGGCTCGTCGGGGCCGTCCCAGGCGTGACGCCGGCGGGAGCGGAGACGATGGAGGCGGTGACCCCCGTCGCGGTTGCGCCGCCGGTGTTGCGGACGATCATCGACGCGGTGACGGTGTTGCTCTGGTTGCCGGCCACCGTGGCCGGGGAGATGCGGAGCGTTGCCGCGAGCGCTGCCGGAGTCTGCAAGGTCACGTTCGCCTGCGCCGTGGAGACGGTGATCTGCTCTCCGGTGGCGGAGTCGGTCCCGCTGGCGCTCGCCGTGAAAGCGGCCGTCCCTGCTCCGGCGGCGCTGTAGGTCCACCGGAAGGTGCCCGAGCTGCCGCCAGCCAGGCTCGCCGCAGCAGGCTCGCCGACCAGGGTCACCGGACCGGAGGCCGTGATGGCCGGTGTGACGCGGGCGGTGTCCGTGGCGTGGTTCGTCACCTCGAGCGCGACGGTGACGACCTGGCCGACGCTCGCTCGCGCGGGCGTCGCGACGCTGGTGCAGGAGAGGAAGGAGCGGGGATTGAGGAGCACCTCGTTCGTGCTCACGGGCTGCGTCGCCACCGGCTGGCTGGTGTCGGCTGCGGTACCGCCAGCTTCGACGGTGAAGACGCCGCCGCCCATGGCGCTCGCAGTGTAGGTCCAGGTGAAGGTTCGGGCCTCGCCGGCCGGCACCTCTTGGGGACCTGGCCCCGCGGCCGGTGCGGTGAGCCCGGCGGGTGCCGAGGTGACGGACGCCGTGACGCCCTTCGCTGTGGCGAGGCCGCGATTCTCGACCGATGCGGTGACGGTCACGGACTCCCCCACCACGACGGTGGACGGTGCCGCGACAGCGCTGGTGATGACGAGCGCCGCCGTCTCTACCGGGCAGGGCGCGTCGCTCGCCTGGAACGCCTCTTCCTTGGTGACCGGGCCCCCGAGTGGCCCCTGGAGCATGAGCGGGTACCTGCCGGCGGCCATGGGGGGGACGACCGCGGCCAGGGTCCGACGATCGACCCACTTCACGTCCGTGAGCTCCGAGGTGCCCATCCACGCGCGGTACGCGATCCGGACCGGGCTGCCGTTCGAGTCCACGACCGAGACCAGGGGTTTCTCGGGCATGTTGCCCGTCACGGTCAGCTGGGTGCTGTCCGCGCTGCTGCCGCAGGATGGGGCGACCTCGTCGATACGAACCGTGAGATCATCCTCTCCGCTCGACCCGCCACAGGCACCGACTGCGCAAAGCGCCGCGCAAAGGGCCGCGACATGGGCCGGCGATGCCATCGGGACGCAAGCAGCTCGCACGGCGGGCCCCTTTCCACGGTCCCGAGGCGGTGTTCCGACGCGGCGACGTGGCTGTGTCGCGAACCTATCCCCCTTACGACACGCGGGATTCACGCGTCGCCAGCGCGAGCATCTCGCACAGATTCACCCGCCGCACGGCAAGCTACATGGACGAGTCGGACCATGAGCGAGTACTGCGCTGCACCATGACTGCGCTCGACCAATGCCAGGTTACGCCCTTGCGCACGACCAGGCGGCTCGCCTTTAGGGGTCCCTCCTGTTCGCGATCCCGACCTCGGCGCCCGGCTCGGCGAGGGCATCGTGTGCGTCGCGATGGCACCAGACCAACCGGTCTCCGCTGTTACTCCTCGCCCGCGCGGACGCCGTCCAGTCGGTCGCCGGGCTGCGCCACGCGGTCCAGATCCCGGCGCAACTCGGCGATCTCCGCCTTCAGTTCGGCGCGGGTGGCGCGCAGCTCCGCGCGCACGTCCTCGAACGTGTAGCGGATCTCCTCCGCCGAGAGCCCCAGCACCCGCCGCTCCAGCGCGGTGAGAGCGCGCGCCAGGAGGCGCCTCACGAGCCCGCCGGGTGAATGGGGCAGGCGCTGATCGCCGCCGACGGATCGACCGCGGCGCTGCCGGTGACGACCTCCTTCACGATGCCGTCCTCGCCCACGACGATGTTCGCGCGGCTCGCCAGGCCGATCACCGGCATGAGCCCGGCGTACTGCCTCGCGACCTTTCCGCCCGGATCCGACAAGAGCGGGAACGGCGCCTTGGTCTCCGCCTTGAACCGCTTCAACGTGTCCTGGTCGTCCACCGAGATGCCCACCACCTGCCCACCCTTCTCCTCGACGCTGGCGTACCGGTCCCGGTACGCTTTGGTCTGTCTCGTTCAACCCGACGTGAATGCCTTTGGAAAGAAGAACAGGATCGCCGGTCCCTTCTCCAGCATCGTGGAGAGGGTTACCTGGCGCCCCTCGGTGTCGTCGAGCGTGAAGTCGGGCGCCTTGTCGCCGACCTTGATGGACGACGCGCCGAGTAGCGCAGCGAGCAGCGGGATGGGCATGGTGATCCCTCCTCGGGTGGTCTAGCGCTGCGCGAGCCCGGGCGCCAGCCCAGAGACCGTTTCCCCTCAGGCCCGCAGGCGCTCGTAGCGTGCCGCGAGCACCGCCAGGTCGTCCCGGTGCCACAGGCCCACCTGGTCAGGAAGCTCCCCCATCGGACGCAGTGAGAAGCCGGTCACCGGGGGTGCCGGGGCGGGCTCGCCGCCGAGCGCTCCCGCCACCACCAGTCCGAGGTGCCAGGCGTCGCCAACCCGCTGGGGGCGCGCTCCGACGAGAACCGCGTCCTCGAGGTCAAGCCCCACCTGCTCCTTGATCGCGCGCACGGCCACCTCCGACGGCGACTCGCCATCACCCAGTGCGGCGCAGGGCAACCACCAGCGCCCGAGGGCGGCCTGACCGAAGAACCCGCCCAGCACCTCCGCCACGAGCAGACGGCGGGCCTCGAGCAGGATCCCGAGCGCGTCGACACGGACGATCACGTTGCCTCTCCGCTACCCATCGATGTCACCCATGATCCAGATTAGCCCCAGGCGTTCACCACCCCATCCAAGCGCACGTCGAAGCGGGTGGCAAGGGATGTAAGGTTCTACCTTCGGCGGGGACAAGCCCCCGCCCAACATCTACCAGGAGGGAAACCTCATGAAGGCGATCGCGATCCGGATGCACGGCGGCCTCGACGTCCTGCGCCTCGAGGACCTTCCCGATCCCGAGGCGAGCGCTGGCCGCGTGGTGGTGCGCGTGAAGGCGGTGGCGCTGAACCACCTCGACATCTTCGTGCGGGAAGGCTGGGCGGGGCTCAAGCTCGCCTTTCCGCACGTGCTCGGCGCCGACGTGGCGGGCGTGGTGGAAGCGATCGGTCCCGGGGTGAAAGGGGTCGCGCCTGGCGACGAGGTGGTGGTGAACCCCGGCGTCTCGTGCGGTCGTTGCAGGGCGTGCCTCTCCGGCGACGACGTCATGTGCCGCGAGTACTCCATCCTGGGAGAGCACGTCTCGGGCGGCTACGCGCAGAAGGTGGGCGTGCCCTCCCAGAACGTGGTCCCGAAGCCGAAGAACCTCTCCTTCGACGAGGCCGCGTGCGTACCGCTCGTCTTCCTCACCGCCTGGCACGCGCTCGTCGCGCGCGCGGGTCTGCGCGCCGGGGAGACCGTCCTCGTGCACGCCGCGGGGTCGGGGGTTGGTAGCGCCGGGATCCAGATCGCGAAGCTGCTCGGCGCGACCGTGATCGCCACCGCCGGCAGCGACGCCAAGTGCGAGCGCGCGCGGCGGCTCGGCGCGGATCACGCGGTGAACTACTCGAGGCAGGACTTCCTCACCGAGGTGCGCCGCATCACCGGCAAGCGCGGGGTGGACGTCCTCTTCGAGCACGTCGGCAAGGCGACCTGGGAGAAGTCACTCCTCGCGCTCGCCCGCGGTGGGCGACTCGTCACGGTCGGGGCGACCACCGGCTACGATCCCCCGACCGATCTGAGACACGTGTTCTACCGGAGCCTCTCCATCCTCGGGTCCACGATGGGTTCCAAGGGCGAGCTCTTCGACGTGCTCGCGCTGGTCGAGCAGGGTAAGCTCAAGCCCGTGCTCGATCGGGTGCTCCCATTGGCCGAGGCGGGTGCCGCGCAGAAGCTGCTGGAGGATCGCGCCCAGTTCGGCAAGATCGTGCTGAACCCGTGAAGAAAGACCGGCTGGCGTCCGTCCCGAACCCCGTGACTCACCGGAGGCCCCTCTCCATGTCGCTCCCCAAGTCGCTCTCCATGAACCGATTCCTCGCGCTGGTTCCCGTTGCCGTCCTCCTCCTCGCCGGGTGCGGCGGTGACACGTGTAGCTCGAGCGCCGCAGAGGCCGAGCTGCTCCCATCGAGCTGTACGCTCGCCCCAAACACCACCGCCACCATCCAGGTCCAGCTCTGCGCCAAGTGCAGCGACTCGAGCCCGGCATGCACGGGCGAGTTCGTGAACGACCAGATCGAGCTCGACCCCACCTTCCAGCAGTGCCAGGCCAACGCCGGTTGCGCCGAGACCGGGTGCGCCATCAGCAACTCGCTGGTGACCTGCAGCGTGACGACCCCCGCCAGCGAAGGACCCGTCACCGTGGTCGCCGGCTCCACCCTGCTGACTGGAACCGTGAACATTGCTGAGAGCGGTGGTACGAGCTGCACGCTGTAGCTCCCGGCGATCGGCCGCCGCGAGCGCCCAGGAAGAAGGCCTCCAGAGCGCTCACCAGACGGTCCGCACGAAGGCCGCTCGCGGGGGGGAGCGCGTCCCTGGTTCCCAGCAGTGGGGCCCGGCGGCCGGAGCTGCGCTCCCGTGGCGATCAGGCGTACCTGACGCCGCGCCTCATCTCGCGCAGCCGTCGCACGCGCTCCTCGACGGGCGGGTGGGTCGAGAAGAGGCTCAGCATCTTGCCGCCGACGCCAGACAAGGGGTTCACGATGAACAGGTGAGCGGTGGCGGGGCCGCCGTACTGGTAGGGCAGGGCCTCGTTGCCGCGCTCGAGCGCGAGTAGCGCCTCGGCGAGGGGCTCGGGATCGCCCACGAGCTCGGCGCCACCCGCGTCGGCGGCGAACTCGCGCGAGCGCGAGACCGCGAGCTGCACCACGAGCGCGATGAGCGGCGCCAGGATGGCCCAGGCGAGCATCTCGATCACGCTGCCACCGCGGTCGTCGTCGCGTCGCGAGAAGCCACCCAGCATGGCGCCCCACTGGATGGCATGGCCGAGCGAGCTGATGAGGCCGGCCACGGCGGCTGCGATCGTGGAGATGAGGATGTCACGGTTGCGCACGTGGGTGAGCTCGTGCGCGAGCACGCCCTCGAGCTGGCGTGGGTCGAGGATGCGCAGGATCCCCTGCGTCACGGCGACCGCCGCGTGCGAGGGGTTGCGGCCGGTCGCGAAGGCGTTGGGCGTCTCGGATGGGATGACGTAGACGCGAGGCATGGGCAGCCCGGCCTTCCGGGCGAGCCGCTCGACGATGTCGTAGACTTGGGGCAGCTGCTCGCGCGAGACCTCCTGCGCGCGGTGCATCATGAGCGCGATGCGGTCGGAGAACCAGTACGAGGCGAAGTTGAAGACGAGGCCGATGCTGCCAAAGAGCAGCATGCCCTGGTGGCCGCCCCAGACGCTGCCGCCGATCGCCAGCACGGCGATGAGGAAGGCCATCAGCATGCTGGTCTTGATGTAGTTGCGGCCCACACCAGGATTGCCGCGGGGCATGCCACGTACGGGTGCGGATTCTGACCAAGCCATGCAGGCAACATAGCCAGCCGCGCATCTCCGTCAAACGGTTTGTCCCCTGAGCCCCGCCCGCCCCGCTGCCCCTTGCGGGCGGGAATGCGCCCTGATCTCTGCCCGTTATCTGGCCTCTCGCGCCCTGCGGCAGTGACCAGCCCTGCGCCGCGGAGCCGAGAACGCGGGACAAGCCCGTGCTCGACGCATGGCGGGCTGCGGCGTTTCTCGCAACGCCCTGGTTCCCGTGCTAAGGCGAGGGCGGCGATATCGTTGGAGGAGCGTGGATGGCAGCGAAGGTCAAGGGAGCCAGGGACGACGCGGCGACCGAGAAGGTCGAGAAGCGCCGCGTCGTGGCGCAGATCGAGCTCGTCATGACGGGTGACGCCAGGACCACCGCCCGTCCAAGGCGCGCCGCGTCCGCCGCGGCAGAGGACCCGGCAACGGACTCCGAGCCCGTTCCGGTTTCCGCGCCGGTGCAGGCGGGCGCGCCGGCGTCCGGCCCGCCGAAGTCCCCCACGCGCCGCGCCACCGCCGAGCAGATGGCGCAGAAGCAGCGCGAGATCTCCATCTCGGAGTTCTTCACCAAGAACCGACACCTGCTCGGCTTCGACAACCCCTCGAAGGCGCTCCTCACCACGATCAAGGAGGCCGTCGACAACTCCCTCGACGCCTGCGAGGAGGCGGGCATCCTCCCCGAGATCACGGTCGAGGTGCGTGACCTCGCGTGGGAGTCGTCCCTGGCCGGCGATCTCACCAAGGGGGAAGGGCGCTTCGTGGTGGTGGTGGAGGACAACGGGCCCGGCATCGTGAAGGCGCAGGTGCCGAAGATCTTCGGCAAGCTCCTCTATGGCTCGAAGTTCCACCGCCTCAAGCAGTCGCGCGGCCAGCAGGGCATCGGCATCAGCGCGGCGGCCATGTACGGGCAGCTCACCACCGGCAGTCCCATCCGCGTGACGAGCCGCACCGGGAAGGGAAAGCCGGCCCACCTCTTCGAGATCCAGATCGACACGCGCAAGAACAACCCCGTGGTCAGTCGCGACGACGAGCTTGCGGAGTGGCATCAGGAGCACGGCACGCGGGTCGAGCTCGAGATCGTGGCCAACTGGCAGCAGGGCCAGCGCTTCGTGAACCGCTACGTCGAGCACACCGCCCTCGCCAACCCGCACGCCACGCTCCACTACCAGCGCCCGAGGCAGGAGAAGCTCACCTTTCCCCGCGCGACCTCCGAGCTGCCCAAGGAGGCGCTCGAGATCAAGCCGCACCCCCATGGCGTGGAGCTGGGCGCGCTCATGCTCATGGCGGCGGAGTCGAAGAGCCACGACGTGAAGGGTTTTCTGCAGACCGCTTACTCGCGCATGTCGCCGGCCGTCGCCGATGAAATCCTGGAACGGGCGGCCTTCAAGGGCCGTGTACGCCCGCGTAACCTGGCCGAGGACCGCGCCCTGGCGGAGAAGCTGCAGAAGGCCATCGGTGACACCAAGATCATGGCTCCGCCCACGAACTGCCTGTCGCCCATCGGCGACGAGCTGATGAAGAAGGGCCTGGTGAGCTTCCTCGGCGTCATCGAGACCGAGGCCCCTGAGGAGGAGGAGCAGCTCGACCTCGACCACGCCGGGAAGAAGAAGACCTCGAGGAAGGAGAAGGAGGCCAAGGCCGAGGCGCCGGAGGTGCCGGACGCGTCACCGGAGGAAGGGGTCGAGAAGATCAAGGGCCACAATTACTTCATCTCCACCGTCACCCGTCCACCCAAGGTGTATCGCGGAAACCCCTTCCAGGTGGAGGTGGGCCTCGCCTACGGCGGCTCCTGGCCGGCCGACAAGCCCATCGAGCTCTTCCGCTTCGCGAACCGTGTCCCGCTCCTCTTCCAGCGGGGCGCCTGCGGTGTCACGGACGCGATCGTCAAGACCGACTGGCGGAACTACCTCCTCTCGCAGCCGAAGGGCTCGCTGCCGGTCGGCCCCATGGCCCTCCTCGTCCACATCGCCTCGGTGTGGGTGCCCTTCACGAGCGAGTCGAAGGAGGCTGTGGCGCACTATCCGGAGATCATCCGCGAGATCCAGCTCGCTGCGCAGGAGTGTGGACGCAAGCTGGCCGGCCACATCCGCAAGAAGCAGCACGCCGACTACCAGGCGCAGCGCCGCGGCATCTTCGAGCTCTACATCGAGGAGGTGGCGCAGGCCCTGGGTAAGATCACCGGCAAGAGTCCGCAGCCCATCAAGCGCGAGTTCATGCGCGTCGCCGAGAAGGTCACCGAGGCGGAAGCCGAGAAGATCGGCGGCGCGGAAGCCGAAAAAGTCGGCGGTGCGGAGGCCGAGCGGGTCAGCGACGCCGATCTGGAAGAGCAGGACAAGGAGCCGTCGGCCGCTCCCGAGGAGGGCAAGAAGCCCACCCGGCGGCGCAAGCGGCGATCGGAAGCGGAGGGGGAGTAGGCCATGGCCAGGCTCGACGCGCGCGACAAGCAGACCATCCAGAAGATCGAGAAGCTCGCCGAATCAGTCCTGAAGAGCGTCACCGGGGGGAAGAACCCGTTCGTCGAGATCCCCGTTCGCTCGCTGGCCAACGTCGAGTTCAACACGCGCAGGCGCCTCATCGAGCTCCGGGACCAGAAGCAGAAGCGCTACTTCTTCAACGTCGGGATGGCCAAGAAGTTCATGCAGACCTTCCTGGTCTCCGACGCATGCAGGGAGCTCATCGAGTCGAAGAAGACCACCAGCATCCGCGACCTGTACTACATGACGAAGCACACCCTCGGAGAGACGAAGCAGAACACCTTCGAGGAGCAGGAGGAGTCGGATCCGATCATCGAGGATCTCGAGGTGGCGATCGACTCGCTCCGGGAGGAGCTGCACCTGTTCGCGACGGGGCGCGGCTCCATGGTCGGTCCCATGACCATCCGCGACTCCGGTGACACCATCGACCTGCGACGCATGGGCTCGGGCGGATGGTCGGTCCCGTCCATCGTCGAAGAGCACGTCGTCGAGCTCAAGAAGCACGAGGCGAAGTACGTCCTGCTCCTCGAGAAGGACGCCGTCTGGAAGCGCTTCAACGAGGACAAGTTCTGGCAGCGGGAGAAATGCATCATCGTCACCGGACAGGGGCAGCCTCCGCGCGGTGTCCGGCGCCTCGTCCAGCGCCTCCACAGCGAGCTCGGCCTGCCGGTCTACGTACTGGTCGACAACGATCCGTGGGGCTTCTACATCTATTCGGTGCTGAAGCAGGGCTCGATCAACCTCGCCTACGAGTCGATGCGGATGGCGGTGCCCAAGGCGCGCTTCATCGGCCTGTCGTCGTTCGACAAGGCCAAGTTCGAGCTCCCCTCCAACGTCGCCATCAAGATGAACGAGCAGGACAGCTCGCGCGCCAAGCAAATGCTCGCCTACCCGTGGTTCAAGGACGCCAGGTGGCAGCGCGAGATCGGCGAGATGCTACGCTCGGGCGAGAAGTACGAGCTGGAAGCGCTCTCGCGGCGCGGCATCAGCTTCATCACCGAGGAGTACCTGCCGAGGAAGCTCAGGGAGCGCGACTGGCTGGAGTAGTGTGGTAAAGGAGTCGATCCGACCTCTCGCTCGTCTCGCGGCGCGGCTACCGCCGCCGGAGCGGCGGGTGAGACCGACCGGTCTCCGCCTTACTTTCGCCCCCGGCGGGGGAAAAGCCCCTGCCTACCCACCGTGGAGCAACGACAATGCCGACGCCGAAGGGTAACCGCTCGAAGCGCAAGGTCTCGAACCGCTCCAAGACGAAGCGCGCCCAGGCCACGCGCAAGCGCGGGCTCAGCATCAAGCGCAAGCGCCGCGCGAAGAAGGTGGCGTAGCGCCCAAGGGAGAAACTGGAGCTCAGGTGTGCTCGCCCGCCCCGCAGTGCAGCTCGCTGCAGAGCTCGCACAGGGAATGCGTGGCGCGCACCGGCTCCGCCAGCATCGCCGGGACGAGGTCCCATCGGTCCGGTTCCGCGGGATCCCGCACGCGCCGGCAGCAGGAGCACTCGACGATCTCGCCCCGAGCATCCCGGTAGGCTTCCGGCGGTCTGTCGACAAGGTCGTAGACCTCCGCGATCGGCCGCTCGCGAACCGTGCTGTGCACGATAGTGATGGCGAGCGCTTCTCCCCCCTGCAGCACGGTCTCGAGCCGGGTGGAGAGGAGCGCCGCCATGGTCGGAGTGTTCGACTCGCCCACCTGGATGATCGGTCGCGGGTGGGGGCCACGCGCACGGAGGGCGCGCTCGAGGAGGCTGGCGTGGAGCTGCCGCACCTCCTCGCCGTGAATGTGATCGAGCCAGCTCGTGCCGATGAGCGAGGAGCCGAGGCAGGCCGGAGCGCCGCCGTTCGCCAGGGCGTGGCGGTCCCAGGCCTCGTTCACGAACAGGAACGTGCCCTGGGTGTCGAGCAGGCAAGCCGGACTCTTTTCGGCGGCGAGGCCCCGGATGACTGTCGCGAGCGTGTTGTGGTGACCGGCAGGCCGCACATCGTTCCCTCTATGCCAGGAGGGTGCCAGGCCTAAGCACGCGAGATCACAGGGTTCTAGCCGGGGGTAGCTCCAGCCCCGGGGCGTTCCTGCTCCGAGTGCTGCCGCTCTGCGCCGGTGTCGTCGTCGTGGCAGGCTCGGCGACGCCTTCGTCGCGCGGCAGCTCGAGCAGCTCGTCGAAGAAGGCCCGGCAGCGATCGAGAAAGCCGGCCAGGAGGCCGCCGGTGGCCGGATCGAGCCGTTGCGCGAAGAGCGCCGGTAGTTCATCGCGGCACGCGGCCACGCTCACCATGTACCCGGAAGGCGAGAGGGTGCCCGAGAAGAGCCGGAAACGCAGGTAGAGGAGCCACGTCTGGACAACGTCGCTCATGCAGTAGCCGGCGATCTGGTCGAACGCGCCCTGTCCGTAGAGCTTGGCGACGTCCTTGCCGGCCACGCTCTCCTTGCCAGGCAGCCCGACCAGCTTGGCGTAGAGATCGAGCGGGGCCGACGGCGACGCGCCGCCGTTCGAGAGCAGCTCCAGCAGGTCGTGGTGAGCCTCCGTGGTGCTCGCCTGCCGCGGCGTGCCCAGCCGCCCCGCCAGCAACCACGATGGCATCGAAAGCCCGAGCTTGAGCGAACGCAGCTCGAGCACCGGCAGGTCGAAGCCCCGTCCGTGAAACGTGACCAGCGTCCGCCCGTCCAGCCGATCCCACGTTTGCTTGAGAAAGGAGCCTTCGGAGCTGCACCTGTCGGTCCAGCAGCCGACATCGTGGACGACGAGGGCGCCGTCCCGCTCTACCGCCTCGAGCGAGCAAGCCACCACCGGGCGGTGAAAGGGGACCGGGAGGAAGTCGCTCCGGCCACCGCTGCGGGCGCGCCGAGCGGCGAGCAGCCGACCGACCTTGTCAGCGTAGGGGCGGGATGGTTCACGATCGACGGCCGAGACGAGCTCCTCATCGGGCACCGTCTCGAGGTCCAGCGTCACGTAGCGTCTCACGGATCCAAGAGTGCCGGAGGGGTCTGACACGACCGGGCTCTGCCTCGCCTTTCGCCGTTTCTAGTGCTCGCGAAACGCAGTCCTAGGCGAGTCAGAGCGATTTCCGGTCGAACTGCGCTCTCGCGCAGGTCGACCTCAAGAGGGGGGAGCGACCGCCGCTCCCCCCTGACCCCCCACCGCAGCTTCCGAAAAAAGGGCGAAACACGAGTCTGCGGTAGCCCCAGTTGGCCCAGTAGCATCCGTCGTGTCGCCCCATGTGCGTCGGGTCACGCCCGATCAGGCAGGCGCGAGCAGTCAGCAGGCGGCAGGCGAGCCGCGCCCTACTGCGGGAATGACTTCGGCGGCACGTCCTCGTAACCGGTGCCGTCGAGCGCCTGGAGGAACGCGACGAGGGGCGCGACGTCTGCGGGGGAGAGATCGACCTCCGCCATGGCCGGATCGAGCCACGGGTTCGCCTCGATGGCCACGTAGCGCATCACCGCGTCGTCGAGGTCGGGTGAGGAGCCGTCGTGCATGTACGGCGCGTGCTTCGACACCTCGCGCAGGGTAGGCGTCTTGAAGGCGCCGATGTCGGCAGGGTCGAGCGTCACCGCGTACCGCCCCGGATCCGCGAAGCCATGCTCGACCATCTGCCCTGACAGCGGGGCGTAGCCGATGCCGATGTTGTGGAAGCGCGCGTCGGTGAAGGTGGGCCCGAGGTGACAGGCGTTGCAGCGGCCGCGCCCGAAGAAGATCTCGTGCCCCTCACGCGCCTCGGGCGAGAGCGCAGCGTCGTCACCGGCGTCGAAGCGATCGAAGGCGGAGTCGCCGGAGAGGCGCGTCGTCTCGTACGCTGCGATGGCGTCGGCGACGCGGTCGATGTCGAGCAGCGCGTCGCCGTACACCTCCCGGAAGGCGCGCCCATAGCCCGCGATGCCCGAGAGCGTGCGCACCGCGTTCTCGTGCGTGTTCCCCATTTCGACGGGGTTCGCGATGGGTCCCTTCACCTGCTCGGTCAGCGAGCTGGCGCGGCCGTCCCAGAAGTAGTCGTCGAAGACGAAGAACGCCACGTTCACTATTGGTGGCGCCTTGCGCGCGCCCTCCTGGCCGCCGATGCCCCTCGAGCGGGGTCTCGGCTCGGAGAAGGCGTGCTCGGGGCGGTGGCAGGTGGCGCAGGAGACGGTGTGGGACTGGCGAGCGAACGGGAGCGGAGATCCGCGGCGCTCGAAAAGGCGGCGCACGCGTGAATACCTGACGAGCAGACTGCCCTCACGGGGCGTCTCGGCCGGCGCCGCGTCGGAGAAATGGCGCTCGCTTGTTCGCCCTTGGAGGCCGGTTACTATCAGTGAACTATTCAGCTGGCCGCGGCGGCGGGGAGGCGTCGAGAAACCGGTCCGATCTGCCCCGCTCGAACCGAACGCGCGGGGTGACCGTGTCGTAGGATGGCGGTGAGATGCGCTCATTCAGTCGCGCGCTGCTCGCCCTCGCCTTCGTCACGCCGAGCGTGACATCGTGCCGTTGCGCCTGGACCCGCGACGAGGCTCCCGCTCGCGATGTCCCGTGGGAGAGAGAGACCCCAGCCGTGCCCCTGCCCGTGCCGCCGCTCGGCACGGGGATCGACATCGCCCGGTCGACGGTGAAGCTGACGCCCGAGAAGGTCCGGCTCGGGCGGTGGCTCTTCTTCGACGGGCGCCTGTCGAAGGACGGCACCGTCTCCTGCGCCACCTGCCACCGCCCGAGCCGGACCTTCTCGGGCGTCAGCTTCACCGTCGACCGGGCGATGTCGATCCCCGTGCCGAGCGGCGGCACGGGCAGGGGCACGGCTGGGGTCTCTCTCTCCCACGGGACATCGCGAGCGGGAGCCTCGTCGCGGGTCCAGGCGCAACGGCACGATGTCACGCTCGGCGTGACGAAGGCGAGGGCGAGCAGCGCGCGACTGAATGAGCGCATCTCACCGCCATCCTACGACACGGTCACCCCGCGCGTTCGGTTCGAGCGGGGCAGATCGGACCGGTTTCTCGACGCCTCCCCGCCGCCGCGGCCAGCTGAATAGTTCACTGATAGTAACCGGCCTCCAAGGGCGAACAAGCGAGCGCCATTTCTCCGACGCGGCGCCGGCCGAGACGCCCCGTGAGGGCAGTCTGCTCGTCAGGTATTCACGCGTGCGCCGCCTTTTCGAGCGCCGCGGATCTCCGCTCCCGTTCGCTCGCCAGTCCCAGGCCCCGGCCAACCGCGACGGGACTCGGGCGAACCGAAGGGCTCCTCCGCCGCAAGCACGGCAGAATCACGTGTCTTTCTGGAGCTAGCTGCGCCCTCCGCAAGGGAGGAGCGACCTCCCTTCCGGAGCTGGCCGGCGGCGCGTCGCCGGCGCCGGTTGGGGTGGAACGCCGAGTGCAAGGCGAATGCAAAGGGATAACCAACCCAATGAAGGTCTGCCCTACGCAAGGCCTCGCGCGGGCCCACGCGTTCATCGGCTGGACCGGTCAGGGCCAAGATTAGGCTCGACGGAGGAAAGTGATGATCGAAGCCCCCCGGCACGCCCAGGCCGGCGACGCCTCGTTCCTGCGAGAGCTCGTGCGACAGTTCCGCGCCCAAGGCGCGCACGGCGCCTGGGATGGCAAGACCGACTGGGAGCTCCTCGCCCCGCTCATCGTGACGAAGGAGAGGCGGAGGGAGCTCATGCTCCTCGACGAGCTCGATCCTGATGTCTTCTGGCGGATCGAGCTCTTCTACAACGCTGTCGGCCTCGCCATCGAGGCGCGCACCGGAGTCGTCTGCGCGCCCATGCTGAAGATGCACCACGAGGGCTTCGGCCGGCTCGTGCTCCTCGGCGGGCGGCTGGTCGTGTTGAATAAATTCCTTAACGATGTCCATAGGTTCGGCTTTGAGAGCCTGGAGAAGCTCAACGAGGCGGGAGAGAAGCTGGTCGCGAGCGGTGTCGAGATGATCGACCGTTTCCCCGAGGCGGCGCGATACGGCGGGTGAACTCGCGAGACGGGCCTGGGTCATCCGAATGGCTTGAAATCGCACCAGCTCCTCATGGAAGGCCACCCGCTCAGCTCCACCATCATGAGCCCGCGCAGGACGCGGGCGGGGCAGAATCGACAAGCACGGCCTCGGGCTCACCGGTGCTGTCCTCCGTCGCGAGGGATGCTAAGAATCCATCCCCGCAGCCGGAGAAGAGATGGCCACCATTCGACCGTTTCGTGCCCTTCGCCCCGACCCCGCCAACGCGGTGCGCGTGGCGTCGCCGCCCTACGACGTCATCAGCACCGCCGAGGCGCGCGCGCTCGCCCGGGGCAACCGGGACAGCTTCCTGCGCGTCTCGCGCCCCGAGATCGACCTGCCCGAGGGCGTCGGCGAGCACGATGCCGCCGTGTACGAGCAGGGGAAGGAGAACCTCGAGGATCTCCTCGCGCGCGGAGTGCTGCACAGGGACCCCGAGGCGCGCTTCTACGTGTACGCGCAGAGGATGGGTGCGCACGGGCAAACCGGCCTGGTGGCCTGCGCGTCGGTGGAGGAGTACGGCCGGGGCGTCATCAAGAAGCACGAGAAGACGCGGCCGGACAAGGAGGACGATCGGACGCGCCACGTCGATGCGCTCTCGGCGCACGACGAACCGGTGTTCCTCACGTACCTCGCGCGCGCGGAGATCGACGCGGTGATCGAGCGCGTGAAGCAGGCGCGGCCCGAGTACGACCTCACCACGCAGGACGGAGTCGAGCACAGGCTGTGGGTCGTGCCGGCCGAGGTGGGCGCGCAGGTGGAGGCGCTCTTTCGCGAGGTACCCGTGCTCTACGTCGCCGACGGGCACCACCGTTCGGCGGCGGCCGCGCGCGTCCACGCGCAGCGTGCGGGGAAGCCCGGGGAGCACGGTGCCTTCCTCTCCGTCGTCTTCCCACACGACCAGATGCAGATCCTGGCCTACAACCGACTGATCCGCGATCGACAGGGCCGCTCTCCGGAGGCCCTCCTGGAGGAGCTGCGCCGGAGGATGGACGTCGAGCCCGCCGCGCTGCCCGAGCCCGAGAGGCCCATGTCGTTCGGGGTCTTCTGTGCCGATCGGTGGTGGCGCGCGCGCGTGAGGGCGGGCAGCTTCGACGCGAAGGATCCGGTGGCCTCGCTCGACTGCTCCCTTGCGCAGGATCAGATCCTGGCGCCCATCTTCGGGATCGCCGATCCGCGGCGGGACACCAACGTGGACTTCGTGGGTGGCATCCGCGGCGCGAGGGAGCTCGAGAAGCGCGTAGCGGCAGAGGGCTGGTCGATGGCGCTCCACCTGTTTCCGACCCGCATCGAGCAGCTCATGGCGGTGTCGGACGCGGGCCTGCTCATGCCGCCCAAGAGTACCTGGTTCGAGCCCAAGCTGCGCAGCGGGCTGTTCGTGCATCCGTTCTGATAGCGCATGCCACATGAACTGACGCTCGAGATGGGGGGCGCGGGGGGAGAGTTCTCCCCTCCGCTTGAGGCGCCGCAAGGCGCCGGACATCAGCTCACAGCGGCGGCGGTGCCGCTGGAGAATCACATCAACTGGTCGCCGCTGTGAGGCAGCGGGTTCCGACTCCTCGTCGGACAGAGTCAGGAAATTCGCGAGGAGTTGTCGGAGCGGGTCGACGAGGCTCGGCAGGTCCTCGTGCGAGGTCTTCCACAAGGTCTCGTTCGTGACGTCGAAGTACGCGTGCACGAGACGAGCCGTTCGGACGACTCACCGACGATTCAGCCCGAGATGTCAACCGAGCCAGTTGAATTGGCTCCACGCCGCCATGAAGAGCGCCTGCAAGGCGATCGCGTTGAAGAGGTAGGCGCGGTCGAACAGCGGATGCCGGCCCAGTTTCGCGAGCAGCAGGAAGACAGGGAAGGCAACGGCGAGGAACCGCGTGCCGCTCATCAACGTGCCGCTCGTCAACGTCGGGGCGACAAGGAGCAGAAGCAGAATTCCCACACTCTTGGTACGAAAAGCGAAAAGCCCCCACACGGCCAAGACCACCGAGAGGACGGTCACCGTCCCGTCGATTCGCGTCATGTATCCGTGGAAGCCGCGCGGGCGAGCGAGCGTCGTCCACGGCCACGAGAGAGATCGCCCCCATCCGGACTGAACGTGGAACACGGCGAGGGTGTCCCCGGTGAGCCGCCAGGAGTACACCGCGAAAAGTGCGAGCCCGCAGGGAATGAGCGCGAGCCACGCAGCATCGGCGCGGATGCGGCGCACGTCGAACTCGGCTGCTTCCAGGTACATCCAGGCGAGAGGCACCAAGAAGAGCACGCCTACCGGGCGCGTCAGCGCGAGGAGGAACCCTGCTGCGCCGGCGAGCGCCCAACGCCGCTGGACACCGAATCGGAATGTCGCGACACCGAGGAGGAGAAATAGCGACTCGGAGTACGCGCACGACAAGAAGAGCCCGGTCGGAAACGCGAGGAGGTACAGGACGGTGCGTCCGGCGCTGTCTGCGTCGTCGAGGAGGTCCTGCGCCAGGCGGTACAGCAAGACCAGCGCGCCGACCGCTGCCGCGTTCGAGACCACGAGCGCCGCGATGTAGATGGCCCGCGTGGATGGGTGCGCTCCAGTTACTGACGCAACGGCACGCACCAACCCGGGGTAGCCGGGGAAGAAGGCGATCAGAAAACCGCCCTCCGGTGGATACCCATCCCGCGCGATCCTCATGTAGTGCGATGTGTCCCAGCGGCTCCACACATCGAGGGCGCGCCACGGGACAGACTCCCACCCGCGCGTGACGGCATCGGTGTTGGGGTATCGCATGTCGCGCGGAAAGTACCGCCCGAACCATGACGCCAAGAGCAGCATCACCCGGGACACCACGAACGAGCCGAGCACGTCCCACCACATTCTGCCGCCGACGCCCTTGTTCGGCTCCCCGGACCCCATCGCACCGCCGATAGTAGGTCCCGGCGACCGTGATGACCAGCGAAACCCCGGTCCAGAGCCGGTGCGCATCGGGTTGTTCGTGCAGCCATTCTGAAGCGCGGGTTCGGAGATTCAAGTGTTGTTGCAGGGCTTGAATCGCGCCTTCCGCAGTAAAACCCGCCCCCGGGGCGCGGTGCCCGGCGGGGGCATTCTCCATCAGACGGCGAGCAGCGCGTCGACCTTGTCAGCCAGTTCCCTGAAGTCGAACGGCTTCTGAAGGAAGTCCGCTCGGCCAGCCGAGGACACCTTCGCGGCGACCTCTTCGATGGGCGACCCCGACACGAAGAGGACGGGAGGGGAGTTGTCACCAAAGAGCGCCAGAACATTGCGATACACCGCTTCCCCGTCCATGTCGGGCAACCGGTAGTCGAGGACGAGCAGGTCAGGTAGGTCCGTGCGAACGTGCTCCAGAGCGGCCTGCCCGGACGACAAGCCCTCGACCTCGTGCCCGAGCCGTCGCAGAACGGACACGAGCGCCTTCAGCACGATGTCGTCGTCATCCACGACCAAGACGCGAGCCAATGCTCTGCCCCTCCTTCCAAGCTGCATGTGATATTTTCTGAAAGTGAACATACCACGCTTCTGCGAGCGTCTGGCGTCGGGCGATTGTGGGGTGCGACAGTGTGTCGCTTGCCTCCGGTTCAGCCGGCAGAGCAGGGCATGGGGCGGGCAGGGGGGCTACCGCCCCTCGCTTCGCGTCAGCGGGGCGGACGGCGGATACCCGACGCGGCCATCATGGTATGGAAAGGGCAGCGCGAGGTTTTGCTGCACGGTCAGTCATGGTAGATTCAGTCACCGTGCGCCGGGAACACTGCCCCCAACAGAAAGACGTCGCGATGGGTTTTCGTGAACCGCTGGACGAGTTCCGCGATCTCCACGAGAGAGCAAGGAGCGCCACTCTCGGGCCGCCAGACCTCGCGAAGTACCATGCGCTCCGGGACGAGCTGGCCCAGCTGCTCCTCTCGGCACACCACGTTGCGCTCCTTCCCCGGCAACGGCAGCGGCGCGTGCTGCGCGTGGCTCGTACGCTTCCGGTGGACATCGAGTTCCGGCACGGCACGGTGCGCGCCATGACGCTCGATCTGTCATCCGGGGGCTTCGGTGCGCTGTTCGAGGGCACGCCTCTGGTCGGCGAGAAGGCGAAGATCACCCTGTCCCTCCCGGAAGGCCCGCCGCTCCAGGCTACCGCGCGCGTCGTGGCGGTGAAGCAGCAGGTGGGCATCGCCGGGGGGTCGTTCCAGTTCACTGACCTGGATGAGACGGAAATCGAGCGCCTGGAGGTGTACGTGTTCGACGCGATCCTGGGCCAGGTCGCTAGTCTGTAGCCGGGGTGGGTACCGGATGGGGTGCTTCGTCACGTGAATCGTGGCAGTGCGGCGGAGGACCGTGGTCACGGCACCCGCTGGACCCGCTCATCCGGTGCCCAGGAGACGGGCTGAGGCTGCGCTTTCAGGAAGGCGACGAGCGCGTCCAGGACCAGCGGGCCGACCGTCGCGGGCTTGCCTTCCTTCAGCACGGTGAAGCCGTCGCCGCCGGCGGAGAGGAAGTCGTTCATCGCCACGACATAGCTCACGCCTGGCTCGACGCGAGTGCCGTCCGCCTTCCTGACCGAGCCCGGCACCACCTTCATGCCCGCTGGTGCGCTGGCGCTCCAAGTATAGCCAAACCCGGAGATCTGGAGAATGCTCGGCGCGTCCTGGTTCGCCCACTGCTGCTCGAGGAGCCGATAGAGCTGCTGCCCGGTCAGCGTCGACGACACCACTCGGTTCGAGAATGGCTGCGCGGCGAAGCAGTCGCCCCAGGTGACGGTGCAGGCAGGAGAGCCGCACGAGGGGGGGAGGTCGGCGCGCACCCCCCCGGCGTTGGTGATGGCGAAGTCGGCGCCACCCGCCGCGGCGCGCTGGGCGTCCGCCACCAGCTCACCCAGTGGCGACTCGCCCGCCGCGCTGGGGGTCCTCGAGATGACGCCCGCCACCCTGGCGACGATCCTGCCGGCGACCGGGGCGATCTTCGCCGCCGCGGCTGCGGTCAGCCGAGCCGCGGCGGGATCGGGCGTAAGCGCCACGTCGGCGAAGGTGGTCACGATGCGGGCTGTCTTTCCCACGACGTCGCCGCTCGTCCGGTCCACGACGAGGTCGATGTGGGCGAACGCGGTCCCCGCCGAGTTGGCCTGGACCACGAGGACCTCTCGGCCCCCCGCGTTCGGGAGCAGGGCGTTCGCGAATGCGTGCGTATGCGCCGTCACGAGCACGTCGACGTCGGTGTCGAGCCGCGCCACGAGCTTATTCACGTCGGCGGACAAGCCGGTCGCCGCCGGATCGGTCGGACCGACGTACGGCGCCTGCCCGCTTCCGCCGTCGTGGACGACGGCGACGATGGCGTGGATCCCCTTGGCCTGAAGCTCGGGCACCTGTGCGTTGATCGAGGTGGCCTCGTCGTCGAACGCGATCCCGGCCACGCCGGAAGGTGACACGAGGTGCGGCGTGTCCCGCTGCCCTGCTCCCACGAACGCCACCCGCACGCTGTCGATGACCTTCACGACGTAGGGCCTGAAGAGCGTCTCGCCGCTCGCCTTCCTCACGTTCGAGGCGACGACCGGGAAGCGCGCTCCACGCCAGGGGTCGTCGAGAAACGGCCCGCTCCTGTGATTGCCTCCGCCGAGGAGCCGCATGAGCTCGGCGACGCCTCTGTCGAACTCGTGGTTCCCGGGGACCCCGACCAGGTTGCAACCCGGATCGAAGAGCGCGTCGAAGCGGTCCGCCCCCTGCGACTGCCCTTCGGGGGGAGGCAAGGTCCCGCAGCTCGCGTTGGCGAAGGAGTTGAAAAAGGCGATCGTCGGCTCGTCCTGCAGGAGCGCCGAGCTGGCCGGAGATGCGCTGACGAGGTCTCCGGCCTCGACGAGGACGGTACGGCTCTCCTTCCCGGCCATCGCCGATCTCAGGTATGCCGCGAGCACGGGAGCGCTTCCTGCGGGCCGGCCGTCCACGAGCTTGCCGGCCGGGAGCTGGCCGTGGAAGTCGTTGACGGCGAGGATCTTGACCGCGCGCGTGCTGTCGCCGGCGAGCGGCGCGGTGGGGCGATGAGCGCACCCGGCGATCGCGATCGCGATCGCGCAGCCGAGCCCGACGGCACCGCGCCCGCCCGATCGCCTCGACCCTGAATCGACTCGCATGACTTCCTCACCCGTTCGTGACTCGCGGATGCGTATCGCAGATTTCACCGCACTGCCACTGCCTGCTGCCCTCGCCGACATGTCGCCGGCTCCGTCCGTCGCGCAGAGGCGGTAGCCGTAGCTCAGCGGATCGCCGAAGTCGATCCGGTTGCGCGTGCGGCACGTATTTCAGAGGGAGCGTCGCCCGCATGAGCCCAAGGCTGCCTTCTCCCCTGTCGGGGTCCGATCCCGCGAATCTCCCGGAGGGGGCTTTGATCACGCTCCGTCAAGGCTGGTACAATGCCTGCCGCGTGAGAGTCTCCGAAAGCAGCGCGGACGCGACGCTGTTGGCCGGGGTGGCGTCGGGAGATCGGGAGGCACTCTCATGCCTTTACGATCGGTACGGGGGGCAGCTGCTCGCGATCGGCCGCCGGATCCTCGGCGACCGCCGCGAGGCCGAGGATCTCCTGCAGGATGTCTTCCTGGAAGTCTGGCGCCAGGCGAAGAGCTACGATGCGGCGCGCGGCTCGGTGCGCGCATGGCTCTTCATGCGCATGCGCAGCCGCGCGCTGGATCTCTTGAGAGCGGTGAGGTCCAGGCGCCTGGTGCCCCTGGAGGAGCAGCCGCAGCCCGAGCTCGCGCAGCCCGGGACGGCAGCGGAGCTGCCCCTCGCGCTCGATCGCGAGCCCATCCGCAGAGCGATGGCGCAGCTGTCGCCCGAGCAGCTCCAGGTCCTCGAGCTGGGCTACTTCGAAGGGCTCTCTTCTTCCGAGATCGCCGCGCGGATGGCGGTGCCGATCGGTACGGTCAAGTCGCGGGTGGCCGCTGCGCTGGCCAAGCTGCGCGCCTCGCTCCCGGCCGAGTTGAGTGTGAGCGGTGTCGCATGATGCACGCCGACGGACAGCTGCCGGAGCTCGCGCTCGGGACCCTGGCGGGAGCCGAGCGGTCGCTCGTCGAGGAGCACCTCCGCAGCTGCGCACGTTGTCGCGCCGAGCTCGACGCGATCCGCGAGGCCGTCGTGGCGATCGGGTTCGGGCTCACCCCGGTGGCGCCACCACCGCCGCTCAAGGCCAGGCTGCTACGCGCGGCCCAGGCGCCCGGCCGGTATGCGTTCGTCGATCTGGTGACGCGGGTCTTCGAGCTGACCCGCGAGCGTGCCGAGCAACTCCTCGACTCGGTGGTCGATCCCAAGGCCTGGGTGCCGGGCCCGCTCGCCGGCGTCGAGCTGCTCCACTTCGACGCTGGGCCGGGGCTGGCCGGCGCCGACGCGGGCCTCGTCCGATTTGCGCCAGGGACTCCATTTCCCAGGCACACGCACCTCGGCCGCGAAGTCATGATCGTCCTCGAGGGCAGCTACACGGAGGGGGACGACATCCGCTACGGAGCTGGCTCGCGGGTCGAAAACCCGGCCGGCTCCTCGCACGCCTTCGTCTGCGACGCGCGGGAGGGTTGCCTGGCCGGCGTCGTCCTCTTCGAGGGCATCGACATCGAAGGCTACGGTTCCATCAGCGTCAAGAAGCCCGGCACCTGAGCGCATCAAGGCATGGGGAACGGCGAGCCCCGGGTGCACGTATGGCGGCGAAGAGGCCAGCCGCATAACTCGAAGGGCGTGATCCGTTTTGGACCCGCGGGGTGGGACTACCCTGACTGGAGCGGGGCCGTCTACCCGAAGCCGGCCCCGCGCGGCTTCGATCCGCTCGCGTACCTCTCGCGCTGGTTCGACGCCGTGGAGGTGAACTCGACCTTCTACCGCCCGCAGCGTCCCGAGGTGGCGCGCGCCTGGTGCGAGCGGGTGGCGGCGCGCCGCTCGTTCCGATTCACCGCCAAGCTGTGGAAGCGGCTCACGCACGAGCGCGAGGTGTACGGCGCGGAGGAGGTCGGGGCGGCGCGGGCGGCGCTCGACGCCATCGCCGAGCAGGGGCGGCTGGGTGCGGTGCTGGTCCAGTTCCCCTGGTCGTTCCGGCGTGACGCGGCCGCTCTGGAATGGCTGCGAGACCTCTTCCGAGCACTCTCCGGTCTGCCGCTCGTGCTCGAGGTCCGCCACGCCTCGTGGAACGTGCCCGAGACCTATGCCGAGCTGGCGGAGCAGGGCGTCGGGTTCGTGAACGTGGACCAGCCGCTGTTCAGGAGATCGATGGGGCCGAGCGCAGTCGCCACCGCGGGCGTCGGCTACGTGCGTGTGCACGGCCGCAACTACAAGGACTGGTTCCGCGAGAATGCCGGTCGTGACGCGCGGTACGACTACCTCTACACGGCCGACGAGCTGGCGCCCTGGGCCGAGCGCACGAAGGCCATCGCCGAGCAGGCGCGAGTGGAGGACGTCTACGTCGTCACGAACAACCACTTCCAGGGCAAGGCGGTCGCGAACGCGGCCATGCTCCAGGCCATGGTGGACGCCCGTCGGGTGGCGGTGCCGCCCGACCTCTTCGCGCGCTACCACGCGGCGCTCGCGCGCTTCGTGAAGGAAGAAGGCCAGCAGCGGTTGCTCTGAACTCGTGTTTCCCCCTTTTTCAGGAGCTGCGGTGGGGGGTCTGGGGAGAGCCACCAGCTGAGGTCGAGCTGCGCGACAGCGCAGTTCGACCGGAAATCGCTCTGACTCGCCCAGGACTGCGTTTGCGAGCACAAGAAACGGCGAAAGGCGAGTCTGACGCGGTTGTCGCCCTCTTGCGTGCTCACCCGCCGCTTCGGAGCGCTGGGGATCGCCGTGAGCAAGCTGTAGAATGCGAAGATGCTCCGTATCCGCAAGGCAGAGGCAGGCGACGTGTCGCAGATCCTGGCGCTCGTCCGCGAGCTGGCCGAGTACGAGAAGGCATCCCACGAGGTGAAGGCGACCGAGGCCGATCTCCTGCGCGACGGGTTCGCCGGGACGCCGCGGTTCTTCGTCGAGCTGGCCGAGTGGGAGAGCGCGCCCGCTGGCTTCGCGCTCTGGTTCTACAATTACTCCACCTGGGAGGGTCGGCCCGGCCTCTATCTCGAGGACCTCTACGTGCGACCCGCGTTGCGCGGCCGGGGCATCGGGAAGGCGCTCCTCGTTCACCTGGCGCGTCGCGCCGCGGCGGAGGGGTGCGGTCGCTTCCAGTGGCAGGTGCTCGACTGGAACACGCCCTCCATCGATTTCTACGAAGCGCTCGGCGCGAAGGCGCTGAGGGAGTGGATCACGATGCGCGTCTCGGGTGCGGACATCGTGCGGCTGGCGGAGCTCTGATTCTGACCCGGGGCCGTGCTCGTCCTCCGCGTCGGGCGCTCGTTCAGCGAGGTCCGCGCGGCTGGAGCGCGAGCCCGAGCGCGAGGCCGCCGACGAAACCTCCGGCGTGCGCCGCGTTGTCGATGAAGGGGACCATCAGGCCGAGCGCCAGGTTGAGGCCTGCGACGGTGAGGATCTCCTGGATCATCGCGCGACGAGCCGCGCGAGGGATGCGTGCGCGCTCGCGTACCGCGAAGCCGAGCAGTACTCCCAGGAGCGCGAAGAGCCCCGCGGAAGCCCCGAGCGACGGCTGCTCGACGTACAGCGTACTGGCGGCGAATCCGGCCGCGCCGCCGAGCAGGAAGATGAGCAGGAACTGCACGCGTCCGTACAGCCGTTCCACGGTCGGGCCGATGGTGAAGAGAGCGAACCCGTTCACGGCGATGTGGACGAGGCTCCCGTGCAGGAAGCTGGCGGTGAAGAGCCGCCACACCTCGCCAGCGCGGACGCGAGCGCTCACCTTGGCGAAGCGCTCGACGAGATCAGGGTCGAGCGTGGACGCCACGAACGCGGTGACGAGGGCGACGAGGAGCCCACTCGTGGCAGGCGCACCGCGCAGACGGGCGAGGCGGCCTTCCCGCGGCAGATCGTCAGGGGTGGTGACGCTCACGTCAGGACGATAGCGGCATCCGACTCGCCTTTCGCCGTCTTTCGCGGCTCACCGAGCGCTCGATATGGGGTTCGCAAGGGCTTGCCTGGCAGGGAGTGCCTGCACCCGGGTCGCTCTGGACCCATCGTCAGACCAGTGATTCCGTTGACCTCAGCCCTGGCACGCCGACTGCTGCCCATGGCGACATGCCTCGCGCATCCATCCTCGTCGTGGACGACGACGACAACACCCGGCACGGTCTCGGTCTTGCGCTCCGGAGCTCCGGTTACCGCGTCAGCTTCGCTGCCAGCGCAGAGTCGGCTCTCGAGCTGCTCCGCATAGAGACGGTGGACGTCGTCATCTCCGACCACCTCATGTCGGGGATGTCGGGGCTCGAGTTCCTGAAGCTCGTTCGCGATCGTCATCCAGACACGGTACGGATCATGCTCACCGGGCACGCCGACATGGAAATGGCCATCAAGGCCATCAACCACGGCGAGATCTACCGGTTCCTCACCAAACCCTGCGATCGCGTGGAACTGCAGGTCACGCTTCACCTCGCTTGCGAGCGGCTCGAACTCGAGCGAGAGAACCGCCGATTGCTGGCCCTCATCCGGACGACTCCCGAGATCGCGGCGCGCGTCGAGAAGCTGGAGAATGAGCGCTCGCAGCTGAAGCTCACCACCGGCGGTTCCTGACCTCGAGCGCGCCCGGGCGGATTCGGTCAGCGTTCGGTCGAGGCGGCTCTCGACGCCGCGTCGTGCCGCCGGCGCGACCCACGGGGGCGGCTGGCCTTCGGGAGGGCGCCGCGCACCAGGCGCCGCTCGGACGGGTTGTGGAGCCGTTCGACTGCGTCTTCCGGCGCTAACCACTCGAGCCGGTCCACCTCGTGGTTGGGCTCGAAATCGGCGGGATCCTCCGCGGACATGTGCCAGAAGAGCACGAGCTTGGGTCGCTTCTTCACGGAGCAGAGCGTGAATCCCGCGAAGTCGCCCAGGCGCGCGCGGCAGCCCGTCTCCTCGGCGACTTCTCTCAGGGCGGCGGCGGCGAACGCCTCCCCGGGCTCGAGCTTCCCCTTCGGCAAGGACCAGTCGCGGTGTTTCGGGCGGTGGATCACGGCCAGCTTCGGGCCGCCTCGTCCGGTGCGCCACACCAGTCCACCAGCTGCCCTTACCAGAACGCGTTCGCGGAGCTTCCGTCCCGAGTTGGCCACGCCGGGAGTGTAGCGGGGCGCCACCCCGGCGCGCGACCTACGGACGGGCTGTCGCAGAGATGTTCGCGGCTCGTCACGGCGCGTTCACGCAGCGACGCGGAAGCGGTGCTCGAGCGCTCCCTGCGCGGCGCGTGCTCCAGGCGACTCGTCCGCGCCGGTCGGGCGACCGGGCGGTGCGGTCGCGGTACCGGCTGCGGCCCGATCCGAGGAGCCCCGAGAGAGGCACCATCGTCGCCTCTTCGTCACGGCCGCTTCGCGGGACGGCCATGCACTCCTGGCACCATCAGTCTCACCGGGGCGCGCGTCGCGTCACGAGGAGGAGCGGGCGATGGCCATGGGTCTCAGTCTCGTCCTGTTCTTGACGGCGGGCCTCGGGCTCGCCGTGATCGCGGCGCAGTACCTCGTCTTGCGGCGGCACGTGCGCGAGGCATCGCCGGCGCCCCGCTGCACGCCGCTCATCTCGATCCTGAAGCCGCTCTGCGGCGTCGACGACGGTCTCGAGGCGAACCTGGCGGTGTTCGCCGATCTGGACTACCCCGACTACGAGGTGGTGCTGGGCCTGAGGAGCCCGCGTGATGCGGCGTGGGTGGTCGCATGCACCGCAGCGAGGCGGTGGCCGGGCCGGTTCCGCGTCGTGCTCCAGCGGGGAGAGCCGGGGCTCAACCCCAAGGTGAACCAGCTCGTGACGCTGGCGCGGGCGGCGCGCGGAGACCTCCTCGTCGTGTCCGATTCCAACGTACGCGTCGAGCGTGACTACCTCGCCGAGATCGCCGCGCTGCTCGAGGATGACGAGGTGGGCTTGGTCTCGCACCTCATCGTGGGCGTTGGTGAAGCGCGGCTCGGCTCGCTGATGGATCACTTGCACCTCGCCGGCGCCGTCGCGCCCGGGGTCGTGGCCGCGAAGCGCCTCGTCGGGCGGGACATCGTGGTGGGTAAGTCGATGGCCCTGCGGCGCCGGGATCTCGGGGAGATGGGTGGATTCGAGGCCGTGAAGGACGTACTCGCGGAGGACTACGTGATGGGCCTGATGATCTCGGACGTGCTCGGCAAGCGCGTCGTGATCGGGCGCCGGCCCGTCCAGAACGTGAGCGAGCGTCGGACGCTTGCCCAGTTCGCAGCGCGTTACAGCCGCTGGAGCGTCCTGCAGCGGCAGGCGGTCGGTCCTGTGATCTACACCTCGTCCGCCTTGCTCAACCCCGTGCTGCTCGCGGCCGCGGCGGTCGCGGTGGGGCGCACGCCCTCAGCGCTCGCCGGGTTCGCCGCCGCCTGCGCGTTGAAGACGGTGCTCGACGGAGCTGCCGCCCGCATCCTCCGGCCCGCCTTCCGGTTCAGACAGCTCGCGCTCGTGCCGCTCAAGGACCTCGTCTTCGGTGCCGCGTGGGCATACGGCCTCGTGTCTCGGGAGGTGGAGTGGCGCGGAACCCGCCTGCGCGTTCGGCGTGGCACACGGATCGAGATGCCCGTTCCAGGCTCCGAGCTGGCGGGCA
>Ga0154716_1100_pt5 | contig 31470 bp, 29 predicted proteins | sample Rifle2008BG16ft_FD_105724 | JGI IMG/M metagenome (GOLD analysis project Ga0154716, IMG submission 105724) | Anaeromyxobacter sp. RBG_16_69_14
ACGACACGCTACTGCTTCGCCCAGGCCGGCACGGCCTCGCCCTGCAATGCCACTCCGGCACCCTGCTCGTCACGCAGGAAGGCGACCGGCTGGATCACGTGCTGGGGCCGCGCGATCTGTTCCAGACGACGAGTCGGGGGAGCGTGGCCGTGTGGGCGCTCTCCGGGGGAGAGCTGGGCGAGGAGCCCGTGTCGGCATCCCCTCCTTGATCGTCGGCAGCTCGATCCCCCCATCTCGAGCGTCAGTTCATGTGGCATGCGCTATCAGAGCCGGATCTGCCGCACCGCCTGCACGTGCGGCAGGCGCCGCAGCTTCTCCAGCAGCTCCGGCGTCGGCGCGGAGTCCACGTTGACGAGCGAGAAGGCGGAGCGGCGCCCCGCGTCGCGCGAGAGGAAGATGCGCGCGATGTTCATGCCGGCTGCGCCGAGCGCCGCGCCGATGTTGCCGACGACCCCCGGGGCGTCGTCGTTCTCGAACATGATGATGTCGCCCTCGGGCACCGCCTCGAGCCGGAACTGGTTCACCCGCACCACGCGCAGCTCGCGCTTGCCGAAGACCGTGCCGGCCACCGACGCCTCTCCGCCGCCACCGCGCAGCGTCACGGAGAGCTCGGAGACGTAGCCGTGCGCTTCGGGGTTCAGGTCCTGGCGCACGACGAGGCCGCGCTCCCGGGCGATGACCGGAGCCGAGACCTCGTTCACCGGCTGATCGAGCACGTGCTGCAGGAGCCCCTTCAGCAGCTTTCCCGCGAAGGCGCGGTGCGGCGCGCGCGACAGCTCGCCCGCCAGCTCGAGGTACACCTCGCGGATGGCGGGCGGCGCGATCTGCGCGGCCAGCGACCCCAGCTTCTCGGCCAGGTCCAGATAGGGGCCGATGCTGTCCAGCACCTCGCGTGGAATACTGGGGAGGTTGACCGCGTTCCTCACCTCGCCCCTGGTGAGGTAGGCAGCGAGCTGCTCCGCGATGGCCACCGCCACGGCCGACTGCGCCTCCTCGGTCGAGGCGCCGAGGTGCGGCGTGCAGATGAAGTTGTCGAGCTTGAGCAGGGGGTGGTCCGGCGACGGCGGCTCCTTCTCGAAGACGTCGAGCGCCGCCCCGCCCAGCCGACCGGCGCCGAGCGCGGCCGCCAGCGCGCGTTCGTCGACGAGACCGCCGCGCGCGCAGTTCACCAGCAGGGCGCCCCGCTTCATCCTGTCGAGGGCCGCCGCGTTGACCAGGTTTCGGGTCTGCTCGGTGAGCGGCACGTGCAGCGAGATGACGTCGGCGTCGAGCCAGAGCTCGTCCAGGGTGACCTGCGCGACACCGAGCTTCGCCGCAGCCTCGGCGCTGATGAACGGGTCGTAGGCGATCACCCGCATCTTCATGGCCAGGCAGCGCTGGACCACGATGGATCCGATGTTGCCGATGCCCACGACGCCCAGCGTCTTGCCGGCCAGCTCCCGCCCCTGGAACTTCTTCTTCTCCCACTTTCCGGATTTCACGCTGGCCGTCGCCTGGGCCACGTGGCGCGCCAGCGCCAGCATGTGCGCCAGCGTCAGCTCGGCGACGGTGGTCGAGGATCCGCCGGGCGTGTTCATCACCACCACGCCCCGGCGGGTCGCCGCTTCCGTGTCCACGTTGTCTACGCCCACCCCGGCGCGCCCGACGACCTTGAGCCGCGTGGCCTTCTGGAGGAGCCTGGCGTTGACCCTGGTCGCGCTCCGGACCGCAAGCCCATCGTACTCGGCGACGACCCTCTCGAGCTCATCAGGCTCGAGCCCGACCTTCACGTCGACCTCCAGCCCGGCCTTCTTCATGATCTCGACGCCTTCGGCGGACAGATCGTCGGAGACGAGGACGCGCGCGGCCATGTGCTCTCCCGGGGGTGACGCAGTCTTGCGGCGTGAGGACACCTAGCGAGCGAACCGCCAGGCGTCACGGCGATCGCGGGGTCCAGGGACCCGCCGCGGCGCGGCCCTCGGCCGCGCGCTCACCTCGCCGCGACGCCGCCCAGCACGAGATCCACGACGCCCTTCTTCACGCGCTCGATGTCTTCCTCGCTCGTCCCCCCGAGGAGCCCCACCACCATCCCGGTGAGGGTGAGCTCGAGGGCGCCCAGCAGACCCGCCGCCACCACGACAGGGTCGGCGTCGGGGCGGACCTCGCCCCGCTCCTTCCCTCTCCTCACGATCCCGGCCACGATCGCCACCGCGTCCTCGAAGGTCTGCCGGGTCGAGCCGGCGCGGAAGGCGTTGGGCGTGCGCGCCACCTCGAGGAGCAGGACGCGCACAGCGGCCGGCGCGGTGCGAAAGACGTCGATGGCAAAGCGGCAGACGCCGGCGAGCTGCTCGGGCGCACCGCCCGGGCCCTCGCTGATGGCGCGCAGGCTCGTGATGAAGATGGTCCACTGCTCGGCGAAGACGCTCTCGAGCAGCTCCTCCTTGTTCTGGAAGTAATGGTAGACGAGCCCGTACGCGACGCCCGCCTGCTTCGCCACGTCGGCGATGCGGCAACCGTGGTAGCCCTTCTCCGCGAAGACCTTCACCGCTGCGTGCAGGATGGCGCGCCGCTTCTCGGGCTCGCTCTCGGGGACGGTAAAGCTGGGGCTCGGAGATGGGCGGCCGTTGGGCTCGGCGGGCAAGGACGCTCCTCGGAAGGAAGGTTCACGCTAGCTTCCGCTCTCGACGTGTGTCAACCGAGCTCTCTTGGGGCCCGTGGCCCGTTCAGAACGTGGGGGGGCGGTCGACGAGCGAGGACAGATCGACGACGAACACGAACGTCGGTTTGGGGTCGCACTCGTAGAGCTTGACCGTGACGCCCGCCTTCCAGCACTTGCACGGCGAGTCCCAGACGAGCGAGGCGCGGTGCTGGTAGACATGGGGGGCCGTCGACTTCTTCGGGTCGTTGCAAGGGTGCGTCGCCAGTTCCCGCGCGTTGAAGTCGGCGTCGTAGCTCAGCGTCGCGCCCGAGATCCTCCCGGCCACGCCCGCCGAGCCGCTCGCGTGCGCGTCTGCCGCGAACGGGCGCGGGTCGAAGAAGGGCTCGAGGCCGGCCAGAAGCCGCGGAGACCCTCCGTTTCCGACGGCGAACAGACTGGCGTGGACGTTGTCGCCGCGCCGATCCGCCACCGTGACGCTGGCCTGCAGCGAGGTGAAGGCGTCCAGGCGTGAGTGCGGCGGCGGCGCGGTAGCAGGCCCGGTGCCCTCGGCGCGCTTCGCGCCGAAGGCGAGGAAGCGCGCGGTGACGTCGGCCGAGAACGACCCGAACGGAATGGGGCGCGTGACCCGGCCTCGCACCCAGCTCTCGGAGGGGCTCCCCGCTTCGAGATCCAGATCTTGACCCAGCGTGAGCTCGAGCGCCGTATCGGACAGCGGGCCGGAGGGCGCCACCAGCCGGTTGCGCACCGAGAGCTGCAGCTGGTGGAACCTGCCAGGGGTCGCGCTGAGGGTCCGGCGAGCGGGCACGGTCTGGCCACTGGCAGCCCCCGGGAGCGCCGCCGCGACGTCGAGCTCGTCGTAGGCGTAGTTGGGGAGCCCGGAACCGGCCTGCGAGGTCCCGGCGATCCACTCGAGCCGCGGCTGGATCTCGTGGCGCAAGCGGCCCGCGCCCTGGCCGAAGGTGCGCGAGAGATCGCTCGAGAGGGCGAGGCCAGCCACGGCGCGGGCGTTCGCCTGTGGCGACTGGGCGGCCTCGAAGGCGTACGCCGCGGCCGTACCCGCCACCCATGGCTCGACGGTGAGCGCGCGACCCAGCGTGAAGGGCGCGCGCAATTCGGCCCTGGCGAGCGCGCGGGTCGTCGCGAGCCGCTCGCCGAGACCGGCACTGCTCCTGCCTTGCCAGCGGCTATCTCCCTCCCCGGTGTCGTTCAAGTTGATGTTCCAGCCCCGTTCGCCCGGGCCGATCCCATTGGCGCCCTCGTCGCCGGTCGGGCCGCGGAGCGGCGCGTAGCGGGCCACACCCACCGTCCCCGCCAGACGAAGCGGACCTGCCAGGCGAAGTGGGAGGAGCGTCGCGGAGGCCGCCGGCAAGCGGTGGAACGTCGAGAGGTCGGTGCCGAACACGCCGAAGGGAGCGCGCTGGCAAGCGTCCCCCGAGCACAGCGCATCGAGGTTGTTGAGCGGCAGCAGATAGGCCGCGTCCGCCTCGAGGAGCACGTCGTCGCGCCGGTGCGTCAGCGCGAGCACGCTGCGCCGGTACTCGATGACGCGCAGCAGCGCGTCGCTGTTGAAGTCGGCCGCGTAGTACGGATCGTCAACCAGTCCCACGTCGACCTTGAGGTAGCTCCGATCCGAGATCCGCTGGTCGTGCATGATCGAGGCGGCGATGCGGTTCATGCCCGGCGGACGCGCCGCACCGTCGGGCCAGTGATCGACGGCCGAGTGGAGCAGCGTGAGGCGTGCATGGCCTCGGGAACCCTCCGCCGGCGCCCACCTCAGCTCGAGGCTGCCGCCGAAGCCCTTAACGCCGCGCGCCACGACGACCTTGTCCTCCCCGAACGTATACGCCCCCGTGATCGTGGCGTCGTAGCTGCGGCCCAGGGCGAGGAAGAGCGGCTGGGAGATCACCGTCCCGTTGCTGCCTCCCAGCGCGAGTTCCGGGATCAGCAGGCCCGATTGCCGCTCCCCGAGCGGCAGGTAGCCCACCGGGAACACCATCACCGGGACCGGTGTGTGGATGAAGAGGAAGCGGGGCGTGATGTAGAGGATGGGCAGCGTGAGCCACGCGTGATCTCCCGGCACCACGTTCGCGCTGTGGGCTCGGATCTCCCAGGAAGGCGGTGCGCCGCCGCAGTCGCACAAGGTCACCCGCGCGCGGTCCACCCGAAAGCCGCGCTCCCTGGAGTCGCCCTTCAGCTCCGCGCCACCGAACGTGAAGTGGTTGCGTCCGGTGCGCCGCGCCTCGTCCATCGTCCTGCAGCGGGAGAGATCGAAGGGCCCGTCCTTGAGGAACGCGACCACGTCGCGTGCCTCGTACGGACCGTCAAGAACCGCGTGCATCGCGCTGGCCTCGACCGCCTGACCGGGCTCCGTGAGGAGGACGTTGCCCCGCGCCTCCACCTCGCCGGTCCGGGCATCGTACGTGGCGGTGTCAGCGCGCACCGTGACGGCGCCCCGCCGCAGCACGACGCCTCCGGTTGCGACGCCCCGCTCCCGCGCGACGTCGTAATCCACGTGGCCAGCTTCCAGCACCTCGATCGGGGGCGCGGACCGGGGCGTGGGCGAGGCGATCGAGGAAGGGGCCGCAGCGAAGGCCAGGGCGAGGAGTGCACCGGTCACGGGTGCGGCAGCCTACTACGGGCCTCCTCGACCGAGGTGCGACATTCGCCTGCGACGGAAATCGGACCAGCAGGCGAGACCGTTGACCTACGTTCAACGTCGACGTGGTAGCTGGCGCCAGCGCTCTACGCCCTAGTTCGCCGCCGCCTCCGCGACCGGCAGCTCAGGCGCGGCGGCGGTCCGCTCCAGCGCTCCCGGGCGCTCGAAGTCGATGGAGAGCATGTCGCCTTCGACGCGCTGCTGGTAGGCGACCTTCTCCTTGAGCGCGATCTCGAGCACGGTTCCAGTCCTGCTGCGCTTCGGCGTGACCATCGCAACCGCGCCGGGAAAGAAGGAGGTATCCAGAAAGCGCTCGTCGTTCTTGCGCAGGAGCCAGGTGTTGGGCAGCTCGACGCGGATGAGCGTCTCACCTGCCTGGACGATATTGAAGCGCGGGCTCTCCGAGACGCGCACGTACACTCGCGACACCGTGGGGAGCTGCTTGAACCCGACCTCGCGTATCTGGAGCGGGCGCGCGGCGGCGACCCTGGCCGCCTTCTCCTCCTTGACCACCTCCGCGGCCTCGCGCGCCGCTACCTGTTGCGCCTCTCTCCCGGCCGAGGCGCTCTCCCTGATCTCCTTCGACGCTCTCGCCAGCGCTTCGGCGCGGCCTTCCGTCTCCTGGCCCGTGGGCTTCACCTCGACCGCCGCCGGTACCACCACATCCGCCTTGGCCCTGGCGTCCTGCGCCTCCGCCTCCTCGGCCGCCCTCTGCTCGCGCTTGGCCTTCTCGAGCGCCCTCGCCACTGCCTCGTTCCGAGCCTGTTCCTCGCGCTCCGCCTGAGCCTTCTGCTCCGCCTGAGCCTTCTGCTCCGCCTGGGCCTGCGCTTCGGCCTCGGCACGCGCTGCGTCCTCGCGTTCCGCCTTCGCCTTCTCGGCCGCGGCCCGCTGCTGCGCCTCGGCCTCGGCGCGCGCCTTCGCGTCGGCCTCCCGCTGCTTCGAATCGGCCTCGAGGTGAACCTGCGCGCCGGAGAGGGCCGTCTCGGCGTCCGCCAACGCCTTCGCGTCGGCGGGCGAGAACGGCTGGCCCGACTCGCGAGCACGCGCCTCCCTGACGCGGAGCACACGCACTCGCGCCTCCGCGGCGGCCCGGTCGCGCTCCTGGGTGTCGGCTTGCTTGTGGGCCTGCTCCTCCGCCACGGCCTCCTCGGAGAGACGCGTCACCTTGGCCTTGTCTTCCTGGGCAAGGCGCCGGTCCTCGACCCTGCGCGCCTCTTTCCAGGCCTTGGCCTCCTCGTTCTCGCGCTCCTGGCGAGCCTGCTCATCGGCACGCGCACGGGCCTGGGCCTCGGTGTGAGCTCGCGCGGAAAGCTCCTTCTCGGAGGCAGACTTCGCCTGTGCGTCGAGGTCGGCCGCCACCTTGGCCTCGGCCGCCACCTTGGCCTCCGCTGCCGCCTTGGCCTCCGCCTCCGCGCGCGCCTGCGCGTCGGCACCGGGCTGCGCCTCCGGCGGGATGTTCGCGGTGGCCCCACCTGTCACGGCAGCACCGGCTGGAGCAGCGGCCGCCGCATGAGCTGCAGCGGGTGCGGGCTGCGCCGCGGCCACGGCAGCCCGCGCGCGGGCGGGCTTCGCTATCTTCACCAGCAGCGTCGTCCCGAGAGTCTCTACCTCGGGCGGCTCCACGTCGCTCAGGAACGCGATCATGACGCGCGCGATGGAGGTCGCGCCGCTGCCATAGGACAGGTTCTTGATGACGTTGACGGTCCCGTCCCCGACCTGGATGTCCTCGAGCACGTCCTTGAACGCGCTCTCGGCGAGGTCGATGACGAAGCGCGGCGGGTCCACCATCGAGAACGTCGTGAAGTTGGGCGGCTTGGAACCTTCGATCGCAAGGACGATCGTTCCTCCTCCGTCCTTCACCTCCACCTTGGAGACGAGATTCAGGCTTGCGGTTTCGGCGTGGGCCGTACCAGAAGGGGCTAACGACAAGGCGAGGAAGAAGGCAGCAAGGCGCATCGTACGCTCCGGTCGGAGGTCGGGAGTACGATAACATGGCGGTCATTGGCACCCGAAAACGCGCCATGTTCCGCGGTGGTAGGTGTTTGTCTCCCTGACGGACGGGCAGGTGAGCGTGCGACCGCCCGGGTGCGCGGGCCAGTGCGTGGGGTGCCCCTTCTGGGCCGTGGACACCCGCGAGGATCGTCTTTCAACCCGTCAGCAGCTCGCGCGCCTCACCGACCAGGTAGAGCGAGCCCGCGACGCACACCACGGCATCGTCGACGGCCGCCCGGCGCGCGCACGCGATCGCCTGCTCCACGGTTGCGTGCTCGTCCGTCCGCTCGACGAGCGCCCCGGCGAACCCTCGGTAGCTCGTCGTGGGGCGTGCGCGAGACGACCTGGGCTCGACGAGGTGCAACCCTCGCACGATGGGCGCCAGGGCGGCCAGCATGCCCCGGTGGTCCTTGTCGGCGAGGACGCCGAAGACGAGCTCCACCGGCAGGCCAGGACGGAGCGCGGGTAGCGCCGCAGCCAGGGCAGTTGCGCCGTCGGGGTTGTGCGCCCCGTCGAGCAGCACGCCGGCGACCGTCTCGAGCCTCCCGGGCCAGCGCGCGCGCTCTATCCCTCGCGCGATCGCGCCTTCGGAGACCGGCAGCCCTGCGGCGTCGAGGAGTCGGAGCGCCGCCGCTGCCAGCGCTGCGTTGCCCTCCTGGTGCGGTCCGGCGAGCGCGATCGGACCTCGGTAGCCGGCCGGCGCGATGGTGAGCGGTGCACCGCGCGCTTCCGCCTCCGCGCGAAGAGCCAGCATCGCCTCCGGGTGCTGACCATGCGCGACGACCCCGGGGATCCCCTTCTTGAAGATGCTCGCCTTCTCGCGCGCTATGGCGCCGAGGGTGTCGCCCAGCATCTCGGTGTGATCGAGGCCGATCCGGCTCACCGCACAGACGAGCGGCCGGACCGCGTTCGTCGCGTCGAGGCGCCCGCCGAGGCCGACCTCGAGCACGACCGCGTCGGTGCCGGCCTCTGCGAAGTGGAGCAGCGCGAGCAACGTGGCGAACTCGAAGTAGGTGAGCCGGTCGACCCCCGCCTCTGCGTCGTGCCAGGGGCACGCGCGCCGGACGACACTCGCGAGGCGGTCCAGCGCCATATCGTCGATGGGCACGCCGTCGATCGCGATGCGCTCGTTGAACCGGACGAGGTGCGGCGAAGTGTAGAGCCCCGTGCGATGCCCGGCCTCGACCAGCGCCTGCGCGGCCATGGCGCAGGCCGAACCCTTTCCGTTCGTCCCGGCCACGTGCAGGATCCGGAGGCCGCGCTCCGGATGGCCGAGCGCGGCGAGCGCGCGCTCCATGCGCTCGAGCCCGAGCCGCATGGCGAGCGGCTGGAGCGAGTCGAGGTAGACGTGCGGGTCAGCCATGGGGCCGCGGGCTTCGGGCTGCAGGCTCCAGGCCACGGTTGGATTCCTCGGCAGTCGCCCACGGGCTCCGAGGCGAGTTCTGGCGACTTGCCGAGGCCCGTGGCCCGAAGGCCGTGGCCTGCTCCTTCAGGCGAGCAGCGTGAGCAGCTGCGAGAGCCTCTGGCGCATCTCCGGGCGCTTCACGATCGCGTCGATCATCCCGTGCTCCAGGAGGAACTCCGAGCGCTGGAATCCCGGGGGCAGTTTTTCACGAAGCGTCTGCTCGATGACGCGCGGGCCAGCGAAGCCGATGAGCGCCTTCGGCTCGGCGATGACGACGTCCCCCAGCCAGGCAAAGCTCGCCGCCACACCACCGGTGGTGGGATGGAGCATGACCGAGACGTACGGCTTCTTGACGGAGCGGAAGCGGTTCAGGGCGGCCGAGGTCTTCGCCATCTGCATCAGGGAGAAGATGCCCTCTTGCATGCGGGCACCGCCGGTCGAGCTGAAGACGATCGCGGGGAGGCGCCGCTCGTAGGCGCGGTCGAAGACGCGCGCTACCTTCTCGCCCACGACGGAGCCCATCGAGCCGCCCATGAACTCGAAGGCGAAGCTGCCGATCGAGACCGGCCGACCGTCTATCCTTCCACCACCGGAGATGAAGGCGTCCTTCATGCCCGTGTTCTTGGCGGTGCTCTTGAGGCGGTCCTTGTACTTCTTCGCGTCGACGAACCCGAGCGGGTCCTGCGGCACGAGCTCTGCGTCGAGTTCCTCGAAGCTGTCCGGATCGAGCACCAGCTCCAGGCGGCGCCGGACCGGCAGTCGGTCGTGGTGGCCGCACAGCGGGCACACGTTCCAGTGGCGCTCCCAGTCCTGGACGTAGGCGACCTCGCCGCAGCCGTCGCACTTCTGCCAGAGCGCCTCGCCCTTGGCGGCAGGCTGGGGAGAGCTCTTCCCGTTGGCGCTCTGCGAGGCCTTCAACTTCTTCGTCTTCGAGAACCAGGCCATATTCACCCGTGGAGCGAGGAGCTTGCCCCCGCTGTCTAGAATTGGAACTCGTCCCCCATCGCGAGGACGCGGACGTGGAGAAGCTTCATCGAGGCGAGCTCGCGGCGCAGCTCGACCGCGAAGGCGGGCTTCAGGTGATACAGGTAAATGGGGATGCCGTTGCGCTCGAGCTTCTCGAGCTCGCCCGCCAGCGTGCGCGGGGTGAGGTGCCCCGAGGCGTCGGCGAGCCCTTGCATGCGCGTCGGGAAGCTGGTCTCGACCAGCAGCGCGCGGACGTTCTCGGCCGCGTTGACGGCCTTCCAGAAGGCGGTGGTCGGGCCGGTGTCTCCGGAGATGGCGATGGCGTCCTCTCCGTCGGAGAGGAGAAAACCGACCGACTCCACCGGGTGCGCCACCGGCACCGGCTTCAGCCTGTAGCGCCCGATACTGAAACGGCGGCGCGGGTCGAACGCCTTGATGGTGATGACCGGGTTCCGGGTGTCCGGGAGGCGGGTGAAGTCGGGCCACAGCTCGTCGTTGAAGATGCTCTGCTGCAGCGTGCGGGCGCACGCGGTCGAGGCGTGCACCACGACCGGCTTCGCTCGGAGCCCTACCAGCAGATCGGCGAGGAGCGGCACGTCCTTCACGTGGTCGAAGTGCGAGTGGGTGAGGACGATGTCGTCGACCTCGAGCAGCTCCTCGAGCGACAGCACGGCGGTGAGCGCGCCCGCGTCGATGGCGAGCGCGCCGTCCACGAGGAAGCAGGTGGCGCGGTGCCTGGCGAGCTCGCCGCCCGAGCAGCCGAGGACGCGCAGCTTCATGCCGCACCCCCGCGACCGGGCGCCGCCCTCACGAGCCTTCTCCGAACCGCACCTTCATCTGCAGGAACTCGAGGAAGTGGCGCAGCTTCGCGACCTCGGGGACGACGATTCCGTCCGCCTCGAGCGTGACGATGCGGGCGCGCTGCAGCTTCATGAGGACCTCTTCCACCTGCGCAGGCTCGACGCCCACCAGCGTCGGCAGCTGCTCGCTCGTCACGGCCAGTCGCACCGGACCGTCCGCCCGGGCGACGCGCGCAGCGGCCGTGGAGAGATAGTGAACGATCCGGCTCGAGCCGTCGCGGAAGAGCTGGTTCGAGATCTGGTCGTCGGCGGCCTGTAGCCGCTCAGCGAGGGTCGTGATCATGCGGATAGCGACCTCCGCGTTGGACCGGATCATGGCCTCGAACGTCTTCGGATCGATGATCAGGATCTTCGCGTCCTCCGCCACGGTGGCGGTCGCGGAGCGCGGGCGATCGCAGAGGATCGACATCTCGCCGAAGAACTCGCCCTGACCCAGCGTACAGAGGACCTTCTCCATGTCTCCGACGGCCTTGGAGATGGTGACCCGGCCGCCCTGGATGACGAACATCTCTCGCCCCGGCTCGCCCTCCCGGAAGAGGACGGTGCCGCGCGCGAACTCTCGCACGAAGCGCTGGAGGAGCTGACCGTCGCCCATGTGCGCCGAAACGCTTAGCGGATACGCGGGAGAGCTGTCAACGAACGCTGCAGGGCGTCACGAGGAGGACCGGCGGCCGTTACCCCTCGGACTCCAGGGAGAATTCGCCGCAGCGCGTCATCGGCCCATTCGACGGCTCCTGGCTTCGGCCGCGGGCGAGGGTCTGTGGAGACCCGGAATGCCGCACCCCCTCGGGTGGGTTATGGAAATATCAAGCTCCCATTTGGGTTCCATCTGGTGTAGCCTGTATTCGGGAAAGGTTTCGATGAATCTCCTCACGTACCTGTTCGCAGCAGCGCTCCTCTGGGCCGTCGCCGCCACCGGCCCCACCACCCCGAACACCTCTGTCGACCCCGCGCCGCGTGCGGAAGCCTCCGACCGCGCCGCGCCCGTGAGCGCGGTGACCTACCGTCGATAGGTCCCGGCGCGCGCCTCCGTGCAGCTTGCAGTCGCCGCCTCGCCGCGGTAAGCGGGGGCGCCATGGTCCTCACCTATCGCGACGCCGGCGTGGACATCGACGAAGGCGATCGCCTCGTCGAGCTCATCAAGCCTCTCGCGAAGCCGACGCTCCGCCCCGAGGTCATGGCTGGCATCGGCGGCTTCGGCGGGCTGTTCGCGCTCGATCTCGAGAGGTGGAAGGAGCCGGTGCTCGTCTCCGGGACCGACGGCGTCGGCACGAAGCTCAAGGTGGCCTTCGCAGCCGATCGGCACGCCACCGTCGGCATCGACCTCGTCGCGATGTGCGCGAACGACATCGCGGTGGTGGGTGCCGAGCCGCTCTTCTTCCTCGACTACTTCGCGACCGGGAAGCTCTCCGTCGAGCAGGGCGTCGAGGTCGTGAAGGGCATCGCCGAAGGGTGCCGGCAGGCGGGCTGCGCGCTGATCGGCGGCGAGACGGCGGAGTTGCCCGGCTTCTACGCCAGGGGCGAGTACGATCTGGCCGGGTTCGCGGTGGGCTGCGTCGAGCGCTCGCGCATCGTCGACGGCCGCACGGTGGCGCCCGGCGACGTGGTGCTGGGGATGCCGTCGTCCGGCCTGCACTCGAACGGCTACTCCCTGGCGCGCAAGGCGCTGCTCGAGAAGCACCCGCTCGACTGGAAGCCCCCCGAGCTCGGGGGCCGCACCGTGGCCGACGCACTGCTCGTGCCCACGCGCATCTACGCGAAGGACGTGCTGGCGCTGCTCGAGCGGGTGAAGGTGAAATCGCTCGGCCACATCACGGGCGGTGGGCTTCCCGGCAACGTGCCGCGCAACTTGCCCGACGGCACCAGGGCCGTGCTCCACGAGGGCCGCTGGCCGCGCCCCGCCATCTTCGACCTCGTCCAGCGCGAGGGCGGCGTCCCGTGGGAGGAGATGTACCTGACCTTCAACATGGGTCTCGGCCTGGTGGCCACGCTGGCGCCGTCCGACGTCGAAACCGCCCAGGCGGTGCTCTCGGAGCGCGGGCTCGCGAGCTGGGTTGTGGGCGGGATCGAGAAGGGGGCGGGCGAGGCCGTCTGCGAGGTCGTGCGGTGATCCGCATCGCGGTGCTCGCCTCGGGCAGCGGCACGAACCTCGGGGCCCTCCTCGACGCCTGCGCCGGCGGCCAGATCGATGGACGCGTCGAGGTGGTGCTCTCCAACATGCCCGGTGCTGGAGCGCTGGAGCGGGCGCGCGCGGCGGGCGCCGCGACCGAGGTCGTGCCTTCGAAGGGCGTCCAACGCGAGTCGCACGACGCGGAGGTGCTGGCGAGGCTCTCCCGCCACACACCCGATCTGGTCTGCCTGGCCGGCTACATGCGGCTCCTCACGCCGAGGTTCGTGAGCGCCTACGGCCCGACGTCGTCCACGCGCGGTTGCCCGCGCATCATGAACATCCACCCGGCCCTGTTGCCCAGCTTCCCGGGATTGCACGCCCAGCGCCAGGCCCTGGCCTACGGCGCGCGCTTCTCCGGCTGCACGGTGCACTTCGTCGACGAGGGGACGGACAGCGGCGCCATCATCGTCCAGGCGGTCGTGCCGGTGCTGGAGAGCGATACGGAGGAGGCGCTCGCGGCGCGCATCCTGTCCGAGGAGCACCGCATCTATCCGCGGGCGGTGCAGTGGTTCGCGCAGGGGCGCCTCGCGCTCGAGGGTCGCCGCGTCACCGTCCGCGGTTCGCGCCCTCCGGAACCGGTCGCGCTGCGGTCACCGTGGGACGAGTAGTGGCGCGCGCTCATGGCCGCACCCAGCGATAAAGCCGGGCAGGCAGCGCACCAGGCGGCAGGCGGGGTAGCCAGATCAAGGGCCCGGCGTTAACTGAGGGCCTTTGCAGTAGGGGGCCACCACCTTGGCACAGACCTTCAAGCCGCCCGCGACGCAGCGCATCTACGACGTCTGCGTCATCGGCTCCCAGCTGGGCGGCGCGCTGGCAGGCGCACTCCTTGCCCGGCGCGGCTACCGCGTCCTGCACGTCGATCACGACGGCATGGGCACGGCCTACGAGGATGGAGGGTACGTCCTCCCGTACGCACCAGCGCTCCTCGCATCGCCGCGCCTCCTCCCCGCGGCAGAGATGTCGCTCCGCGAGCTCGGCCTGGCGACGGACACGATGCGCGCGCTCGAGCCGTGTACGCCCGATCTGCAGATCCTCTTGCCGCGACACCGCATCGACATCGGGCACGACCCCCATCGGCGCCTCATGGAGCTGAAGCGGGAGTGGCCCCGCGACGCGGAGGCGCTGGAAGGGAGCTTCGGGAGCCTCGGCAAGCTCTTCGACGCCTCGTCCCCGTTCATGAAGTCGATGCCGCCCTTGCCGCCGGCCGGCTTCGGTGAGCGCCGCGCGGTCTCCAAGGCAGTCAGGTTCGCGGCGTCCGCCCCGGGCGCGCCCCACGCCACCAGCCTCGACGAGGCGAACGCGTTCAGCGAACTCGAGGACCATCCGCTCGTCTGCGCGCTCAGGACCGCCCAGCGCTTCCTCGGCTATCTCGACGGCGACCCGGCGCCGCTCGCCACGACTCGCCTGCTCGGCGGCGTGCTGCACGGCAGCCACCGTCTGACAGGGGGATCGCAGGGCCTGCGCGAGAGCATCCGGCGCAAGATCGCAGAGTCGCGCGGCGAGATCCTGGGAGACGACCAGGGCGCGACCGTCGCCGAGCGGCTCGAGATCGACGGCAGCCGCGTCGCCGCGGTGCGCCTGTCGGGCTCTCCCAACGCGTGGGTGGCGCGCGTCTTCATCGCCGCCACCGACGCCCCCGCCATGCTGCGGCTCCTCCCCCCGGAGGAGACCGGCGGCAAGATGGCGAAGCTGCTCGAGCGCATCCACCCACGGCGCCAGCTCTTGGCGCTGAACCTGGTGGTAAAGACGGCTGCGCTCCCGCCTGCCCTCGGCGACTGCGTGCTGGCGCTGCGCGACGCTGGCGGACCCGACACGGTCGAGAATGCGGTGCTCGTGCAGGTACTCCCGGCTCGCCGCGACAAGGGCAAGGGTGCCACCGAGCTCGTGGCCGACGAGCGCGTCCTGTGCGCAGCCGGCTTCGTGGCCGCCGACGCGCGCGATCGCGGGGAGGAATACCTGGCCGCGCTCGGCCGGGAGATCCGCGAAGCCGTCGCCGACGCGGTACCGTTCTTCGAGCGCCACCTGTTGCGCGAGTCGCTGCCGGTGCTGGCCGCGCCAAAGCAGCGGCGCGGGTCGCGCCTGCTCCCTCACCCGCTCTACGAGGTGGAGCTCGAACAGGCGTTCGGCGTGACGGGCCTCCCCTGCCGGTCTCCTTACAAGAACCTCGTGTTCGCCGGCCGGGAGGTGATCCCAGGGCTGGGCCTGGAGGGCGAGTTCCACGCCGGCGTGCAGGCGGCTGCCGCCGCGCAGGAACTGCTCGGCAAGAAGGACCTCCTGAGGTAGGCGAGAGAGACGAAACGCCCGCAGGGCGCGTCGAGAAGCCAGCGTCGCAGGCCGTGCTTGCTTTTTCCCGCGCTTTGCCTAATATCCGCCGCTCCTTAGGGGCTCGAGACCATGGCACGCCGCTGCGAATTGTGTGGGAAGGGGCCGCTCGTCGGCAACAACGTCTCCCACGCCAACAACAAGACAAAGACTCGCTCGCTCCCGAACCTGCGTTCGGTACGGGCCGTCGTTAACGGCTCTGTCCACCACATGCGCGTGTGCACGCGCTGCCTGAAGGCAGGTCGCATCGTGAAGGCCGCGCGCGGGCCAGCTGCGGCCTGAGCCTCTCCGCGTCGCGCGGACGGGCATGCCCCGGCTTCCGCCCACCGAGCGCCTCCACCCACGGTCGAAGGACCTCGACGCGTTGCCCCTGCGACGCGCCCTGGTTCTCTTGCACCGGGGCGACCTCGAAGCCGCGCGCGCCGTCGGCCGTGCCCTGCCTGCGCTAGCCCGGCTGGCGAAGCTGGCCGCGCAGGCGCTCCGGACCGGAGGCCGGATCGTCTACCTGGGCGCGGGCACGTCCGGCCGCCTGGGTGCGCTCGACGCGGCCGAGTGTCCGCCCACGTTCGGTGTCCCCCGCTCCGTCGTCATCGCGCTCGTGGCTGGCGGCGCCCGTGCGTTGCGCCGGGCGGTGGAAGGGGCGGAGCACGCCGAGAAGGCCGGGCGCGCGTCGGTACGGCGGGCGCAGGTAGGCCCGCGCGATCTCGCCGTCGGGATCAGCGCCTCCGGGACGACGCCGTTCGTGCTCGCCGCGCTCGACGAGGCGCGCAGGCGCGGCGCCGCGGCCGGTCTCTTGACGAGCAACCCGGCGGCGCGGCCGGCCGGTGTGGCGCGGGTGCTGCTCGACACCGGGCCGGAGCTGGTGGCTGGATCCACCCGCATGAAGGCGGGCTCGGCAGCCAAGATGGCGCTCTCCCTGCTTTCGACCACAGCCATGCTGCAGCTGGGCCGCGTGCGGGGGGGACTCATGATCGACCTCGCGCCCACCAGCCACAAGCTGCGAGGGCGGGCGCTGCGCATCGTGATGGAGCTGGCGGACGCGAGCGCGCAAAGCGCCGAGGCGGCGCTCGCCGCGAGCGGCTGGCGTGTGCGGGCGGCGCTCGCCGCGCTGGCCCGTGGTGGCCCGAGAGACCAACCCCTCTCTCTCGGCGGGGGTGAGAGCGTGGTGGGGTCGAGATCGGGGCACAGATCGAGGCCCAAGGCGAAGGCGAAGCGAGGGTCGACGTCGAAGCCGGCGTGCAAGGATGAGCCATGAGCAAGCGAAGGGACGGACAACCCATCGACCCCGCGGCGCTCGCGAAGGCGCTCGCCGGGTTGGCGGCCGCGCGCGGCCGCAAGCGCCTCGATCTCATCCTCGACCAGGACGACCCGGGGGCGCTCGTGCGCGCGCTGCCGGCGGACGAGCTCTACTTCACCATCCGCGAGATCGGCCTCGGGGACGCAGTCGAGCTGGTGCAGCTCGCCAGCGCAGAGCAGTTCCGCACCTTCCTGGACCTCGCCTGCTGGGCGAAGGATCGCGTTGACCCACGCCGGGCGTTGCCGTGGCTCCGCGCGGCGCGATCAGGCTCGATGGACAGCCCGCGCGCGGCGGCCCGCTGGAAGGCCAAGCTCGACAAGCTCGACGTGGAGCTGCTCCATCTCGCGCTGCGCGAGACGGTGCGCGTGCACGACCTGGAACGGGATCCGGACCCGGATCTCGTCAGCGACCGCTTCATGCAGACGCCCGAGCACAAGTTCATCCTCGAGTTCCTGGCTGATGGGGCCGAGTACATGGCCGTGCGCGGGCTGGTGGACGATCTCTACGCCGAGAATCCCTTCATGGCGACCCGGCTCCTGTCTTCCATCCGCTGGGATCTGACGAGCGAGCTCGAGGAGACGGCGCTGCGCTGGCGGACCGGGAGGCTCGCCGACCTCGGTTACCCGTCGCGCGAGGAGGCGCTCTCCTGGTTTGCGCGGCCTGCCGCGCGCGCCGCCACCGCCCCCGCTGGCACGCCTGCCCGACCTCCCGGCTTCTTCCTGACGCTCGGCGGGACGGGCTCGCTCCTCGCCCGCGCCTCGGCGCGGCTCTCCCCGAATGAACACGAGCACCTCGAGCTCGAGCTCGTGACCGCGGCCAACGCGGTGCTGGTCGCCGACTCGGTGGACCCTGGCGACCTCGATGCGGTGAAGGGAGCCGTCGATGCCGCCCGCGCTTTCGTGGAGATGGGGCTCGAGGAGGCAGCGGGACTCGACGAGGCTCGAGCGGCCGAGGTCCTCGCGACAACCGCGGTGAAGGCGCTCTTCCAGCGCGGCTTCGGGCGCGTCCTGCAGCTGAAGTGGCGCGCGGAGCGGCTGCTCGCAGCGGGGGAGGCGGGCTCTCTCGAGCCGCCGCTGTTCCATCCCCTGCTCGACCCACCGCTCGGCGAGATGCTGGCCGGGCTGGCCCGGCGGCGCCCGCTCTACTTCCCGGGCCTGGAGGCACCGCGAGAGGACTGGGGCTCGCCCGCGGCGGGTAGCTTCGAGCACCGTGGGTTTCTCTCCTCGGCCGAGGTAGCGCGTACTGCGGGAGCGCTCGCGCTCACCGAACAGCTCGCCTCGCTCGCGCGTCGCCTCGGCCTGATATCCGCGCGCACCGAAGGCGGGCTCGCACCCAGCCTCGCCACCCTCTACCTGACGGCGCTCGCGAACGAGCGGCTGGGCCGCACCTTCACGCCCGACGCCATCGCAGCCTCCGAGGTGCCAGCAGCCACGCGGGCGCTGGAGCACCTCGGCGACCCGCGCCTCGCCTCGGAGGGAGACGTCGGGAGCCTCCTCGCCAGCCTCGCGCGCCAGAAGGCGGAGGAGCTCGCCCCCATCCGCGAGGGCGCGGAGGCGCGACCGGAAGACGTCGGCGCGCTGCTGGTGAAGCGTTAGCCTGGATTCTCACGCTAGCAAGCTAGCTCGAGGGCCGTCGATCAGCCGCCGATCAATCGACGGATCCTCATTTCTGCTCCGCCTCGTCCGGCGTCGCTTCCGCCGCCACGCCGAGCGTGAGCCCGCAGTCCGGGCACTCGGCCTGCACCGTCGAAGGCGTGAAGCAGTGGCCGCAGGCGGGGCACTCGATCTCTCCGCCGGCGTCGAGGTCAACCCCCTGGATGCCCCGCTCGGCGGCGCGCGCAGCGTCGGGGTTGCCGAGCAGCTCCGCCCAGTCGCGCCGCAGGAACTCGGCCGCCCGTGGAGCCTCCTTCTCCGGCACGTAGATGTTCCACAGGGGGTGCGCGCGCTCCTCGGGCCGGCGCGGTGGCACCTGCTCGATCTCGGGCGCGAGCCCTTGCTGTTCGAGGAGCTCCATCATCTCGCGCACCGAGGCGTATCCCGAACGCGACAGCAGCGCGAGCCCCTGCCCTGTCGTGCGGCACGTGACGCAGGCGCCGCTCTCGTCGAACGGGGTGTTGCAGGTGGGACAGCTTGGGACATCCATGTCGGCGCCTCCCAGTGAGAATCATCTCAGGATCCGTCCGGATAATCCCGGCCGTCGCGGGGCGCAGCCTGGGGACATTCGGATGGGTTCCCAGCTTGGCACCCTACGCGCGCGGCGGGGGACAAGCCCTACGAGAATCCGGCAGGCCTGGCGGAGGAGCCGAACCTGGCCCGGGAGCTCCCGTCGGGCGGCGGAACGCACCGAATCCGCCCTACGCCCATGCACCCAGTCGTGACGGCGGCCGCGAGGCTGGCTATACTGCGCGGCCCTATGGCCCAGATCATCGACGGGAAAGCCGTGGCAGCACAGGTGCGCTCCGAGGTCGCGAAGGCGGCGCGGGAGCTCGCGGGGCGCGGGATCGTCCCGGGCCTCACGGTAGTGCGCGTCGGCGACGATCCGGCGTCGGCCGTCTACGTCCGCGGCAAGCGCAAGGACAGCGAGGAGGTGGGATTCCGGTCCGTCGAGCACCACCTGGGAGTCACGACCACCCAGATCGAGCTCATGGAGCTGGTCGCGCAGCTCAACGCCGATCCCGCGGTCCACGGCATCCTGGTCCAGCTCCCGCTTCCGAAAGGCCTCGACGAGCGCGCCGTGCTCGAGGCCATCGATCCTCGCAAGGACGCGGACGGCTTTCATCCTTACAACGTGGGCGCGCTCTCCATCGGTATCCCCGGCCCGCGCCCTTGCACGCCGGCCGGGATCATGCGTCTCCTGAAGACGGCCGGCTGCGATCCCAGAGGCAAGCGGGCCCTGGTGATCGGCCGCTCCAATATCGTCGGCAAGCCCATGGCGATGATGCTGCTCGAGGCTCACGCCACGGTGACGGTGGCGCACTCCCGCACCACCGACCTGCCGGCCGAGGTCGGGCGCGCGGACATCCTCGTGGCGGCCATCGGGAAGACCGAGCTGGTGAAGGGTACCTGGGTGAAGGAGGGCGCCGTCGTCATCGACGTCGGGATGAACCGGCTCCAGGGTGGCAAGCTGGTGGGCGATGTCGAATACGCCGCCGCCGCGCAGCGCGCGCGCGCCATCACGCCGGTGCCGGGCGGCGTCGGCCCCATGACGCGCGCCATGCTGCTCGTGAATACGCTCGAGCTGGCGCGCGCCGCCCACCTCCCGGCAACCTGATCGCAGCGGCCGCTCGACCGCCATCACTTGTAGTGGCCTTCATGGGGCAGCCTGCCGCACTCGACCGGAGGGCCCGGTGCAGGCGCGGTTCACCACGGCCCCCGCGGAGGCCGGCTTCGCTTGATTCCGGGTCCCGCCTGGCTATGATGCGCCGGCCACCCTACGCAGTATTCCCCGGATCTTGCCATGGCCCAGCGCACGCCGCTCTACGACGTCCACGTCCACGCCGGCGCGCGGATCGTCGAGTTCGCCGGCTGGGAAATGCCGGTCCAGTACCAGGGCGTCCTCGCCGAGCACGAAGCGGTCCGCGAGCGCGTCGGCCTCTTCGACGTCTCCCACATGGGAGAGGTCGTCTTCCGCGGCCCGAAGGCGCTCGAGTCCCTGCAGCGGCTCTTCACCAACGATCTAGCGCGCTGCGCCGACGGGCAGGCCCAGTACGGCTGCCTGTGCCGGGACGCGGGCGGGATCGTGGACGACGTGGTCGTCTATCGACGCTCGGCGGACGACCTCCTCGTGTGCGTCAACGCCGCGAACCGCCAGAAGGACTACGACTGGCTGCACGGCCGCGCATTCGGCGCCGAGGTCACCAACGAGTCCGACGCCTGGGCGCAGCTCGCCCTGCAGGGCCCGCTCGCCGCCGGCGTACTGCAGCGGCTCACCAGCGTGCGCCTGCCGTCGATCGGGACGTATCGATTCACGAACAGTGACGTGGCCGGCATCCCCTGCATGATCGCGCGCACGGGCTACACCGGCGAGGACGGCTTCGAGCTCTTCAGTGCCTCGGAGCAAGGTCCGAAGTTGTGGTCGGTGCTCATGGGAGCAGGCCAGCCCGAGGGCATACGTCCCTGCGGCCTCGGCGCACGCGATTCGCTTCGGCTCGAGATGGCGTACCGGCTCTACGGGTCGGACATGGACGACACCACCACGCCGCTCGAGGCGGGCCTGTCCTGGGTGGTGAAGCTGGACAAGGGCGACTTCGTCGGGCGCCAGGCGCTGCAGAAGCAGAAGGAGGCGGGCCTCTCGAAGAAGCTCGTCGGCTTCACGCTCACCGAGCCAGGCATCGCGCGCCACGGCTACGCCGTGCTCCAGGACGGGAAACCGGTCGGCAACGTCACCAGCGGCACGAAATCGCCCAGTCTCGGCATCTCGATCGGGCTCGCCTACGTGCCGCCCGGCCTCGCGGCCGAGGGCTCGACGTTTGCCGTCGACGTACGCGGTCGCGCGGTCGCGGCCAAAGTCGTGAAGACCCCGTTCTACGCGAAGAAGAAGTGAATCGCCCCCGAGCGAGGAGAGGCCCATGAACTTCCCCGACGACTTGAAGTACACGAAAGAGCATGAGTGGTGCCGCATCAAGGGCAACCGCGTCGTGGTGGGCATCACCGATCACGCGCAGAACCAGCTGGGGGACATCGTGTACGTGGAGCTGCCCGAGGTGGGCGACCCGGTTAAGAAGGGCGAGTCGTTCGGCGTGGTCGAGTCGACGAAGGCGGTCTCCGAGATCTTCTCCCCCGTCAGCGGCAAGGTGGTCGAGGTGAACGATCCGCTTTCCGACGCCCCCGAGACGATCAACGAGGATCCCTACGAGGAGGGGTGGATGATCCAGGTCGAGTTCTCCAGCGGGAAGGAACTGGAGGAACTGCTCGACGTCGATGCGTACAAGAAGTTCGTGGAGGAGGAGGCCGAGTAACTCCTCGCCCGTTCCCACCCCTCTCTCCCACGGAACCACCGTGCGCTACCATCCTCACACTCCCGAGGAGATCCGGGAGATGCTCGCGGCTGTCGGCGCGGAGACCCTCGAGGACCTGTTCCGTTCCATTCCCGAGGGGCTGCGGCTCCGCCGGGCGCTCGACGTCCCGCGCGCGCTCGACGAGATCGCGCTCTTCGCGGAGATGCGCCGCCTCGCGGCCCGAAACGAGACCGACCACCCGCCCTTCGTCGGCGCCGGTGCCTACCCGCACCACGTGCCACCGGTCGTCGATCAGCTGCTGCTGCGCGGCGAGTTCTTCACCGCCTATACGCCCTACCAGCCGGAGGTCTCGCAGGGCACGTTGCAGGCGCTCTTCGAGTGGCAGACTTTCGTCTGCCTGCTGACCGGCCTGGACGTTGCGAATGCCTCCATGTACGACGGCGCGTCGGCGACGGCGGAAGCTGCGCTCATGGCGGCGCGCGTGACCGATCGCAGGAAGATCGTCATCTCGGCCGCAGTGCACCCCGAGTACCGGCGCGTGCTCCGCACTTACCTCGCCTCGACGCACGACGAGATCGTCACCGTGCCGTATGGCGACGACGGCCGCACCGATCTGGCCGCGCTGGCTCGCGCCGTCGACGACCAGACGGCGGCGGTCATCATCGGCTACCCCAACTTCTTCGGGGTGGTGGACGCGGTGGGCGAGGCTTCCTCCCTGGCCAGGAAGGCGGGCGCCCTCTCCGTCGCGGTGACGACCGAGGCCGTGGCGCTCGGGCTCCTGAAGGGCCCGGGCGAGCTCGGCGCCGACGTCGCCGTCGGCACGTTCCAGAGTTTCGGCAACGCTCTCAACTTCGGCGGCCCGGCGCCCGGCTTCTTCGCGACCCGCCAGGAGAACGTCCGGCAGATGCCCGGGCGCCTGTGCGGGGCGACAGTGGACAAGCACGGCCGCCGTGGCTTCGTGCTCACCCTCTCCACGCGTGAGCAGCACATTCGCCGGGAGCGGGCGACGTCCAACATCTGCACCAACGCCGGCCTCTGCGCGCTGGCGGCGACGATCCACCTGGCCCTGCTCGGCCGCAGGGGCCTCGCCCAGCTGGCCAGGGTGAACTACGCCCGCGCTCGTCTGTTGTCCGACGCGATGAGGCGAGCGGGATTCGGGTTGCGCTTCGCCGGCCCGACCTTCAACGAGATGGCCTTCGAGGTGGGCGACGCCGAGGCGGTAGTGGCGCGCCTCGCGAAGCGCGGCCTGGCCGCCGGCGCGCCGCTCGCGCGCTGGTACCCGGACGATCCCAGAATGAAAGGCGCGCTCCTCTGCGTCGCCACGGAACTGCACGCACCGGAGCTCATCGAGATGTTCGCGCAGGCCGTGAAGGAGTGACCGTTCCGCATGAGCAACCCAACCGGTTGGAAGCCCCGCATCGAGCAGGAATCGGGCACCGCGGCGACCCACCCGGAGGTGGGGGCGGGCGGCGCCACGAGCGGCCTCGCCCACGAGGAGCGGCTGCTGTTCGAGCATGGCGCGGCGAACGGTAGGACGGGCGTATCGCTACCGCCGGCCGGTGGCGACTTTGATCCGGAAAGGGAGCTGCCGCCGGAGCTGCTGCGCGCAGGCATCGAGGGCCTGCCGACGCTGGGCGAGCTCGAGGTGGTTCGCCACTTCACGCGACTCAGCGCATGGAACCACGGGATCGACACGGGGTTCTACCCGCTCGGGTCCTGCACCATGAAGTACAACCCCAAGTCATCGGAGGCGCTGGCCCGCCTGCCCGGCTTCGCCAACGCGCACCCGCTCCTGCCACCCGAGCTGGCGCAGGGGTCGCTCGAGCTCATGTTCCAGCTCGAGCGAGCGCTCTCCGAGATCTCCGGCTTCGCCGCCACCACGCTCGCGCCCGCCGCGGGCGCGCAGGGCGAGCTCACCGGCGTCATGATGATCCGCGCCTGGCACGTGGCGCGCGGCGACGCCCGCAAGAGGGTGCTCGTCCCCGACACAGCGCACGGCACCAACCCCGCCAGCTGCGCGCAAAACGGGTACGACGTGGTCCAGCTCGAGAGCGGCCCGGACGGCCGCTTGCACCCGGAGACCGTGCGCGACGCGATGGACGAGGACGTCGCGGCCATCATGATCACGAGCCCGAACACACTCGGCATCTTCGAGGCGCACATCGCCGAGATCGCCGAGATCGTCCACGCGAAGGGGGGCCTCCTCTACGGGGACGGCGCCAACCTGAACGCGTTGCTCGGCGTGGCACGGCCCGGCGACATGGGCTTCGACGTCATGCAATTCAACCTGCACAAGACCTTCGCCACGCCGCACGGGGGCGGCGGTCCGGGCTCGGGTCCGGTGGCCGTCTCGGAGAAACTCGTCCCGTTCCTTCCCTTGCCGGTGGTGGTGAAGGAGGGCGAGCGCTACCGGCTCGTCAACGACGGGAAGGAGCGTCCTCGGACGATCGGGAAGCTCCGCGAGTTCCACGGCAACTTCGGCATGTTCGTGCGCGCGCTCGCCCTCATCCGCGAGTATGGGCCCGAAGGGCTGAAGGCGACGGCACAGCTGGCCGTTCTGAACGCCAACTACCTGCGTGCCAGGCTGAAGGACGCCTACGATCTCCCCTACGAGACCGACTCGCTGCACGAGGTGGTCTTCACGGACAAGGCGCAGAAGCCCACCGGCGTCACCACCATGGACTTGGCCAAGCGACTCATCGACCACGGCTTCCACCCGCCCACGATCTACTTCCCGCTCGTGGTCCACGGCGCGCTCATGATCGAACCGACCGAGACCGAGTCCAAGGAGACACTCGACGGGTTCGTCGACGGCATGCACGCCATCGCGGAGCAGGCCAGGACCGATCCGGAGGGCGTGAGAGCTTCCCCCCGAAAACCGGTCCGCGCCCGCCTCGACGAGACTCGGGCGGCGCGCAAACCGGTGCTGCGCTGGCGGCCGGGGATGAAGGTCGAGTAGCGTCGCACGGCGAAGCCCCGCTCCCAGTCCAGTCCGTGCTTTCGGGTGAGGCCATCCCGTCAGGACAGCGGGGGCCGGCGCCTTTACTTGTCGCGGTACGTGATGCGGCCGCGGGTGAGGTCGTATGGCGAGAGCTCCAGCTTCACCCGGTCGCCCGGGATGATCCGGATGTGGAACTTCTTCATCTTTCCCGATGCGTAGGCCAGCACCGTAGGCCCCTGATCGACCTTCACGCGGTACATGCCGCCGGCGAGCGCCTCCTCGACCGTCCCCTGGACCTCGATACCGGCTTCCTTCTCGCTCATCGCTCTCCTTACCGCTCATGCTTCGAAAAAACCAAGCGGCCTCGCTCCACGAGGCCGCCAGGTACCACTCGAGACGGGAGTCTAGGCACGGCGGACGTTGGCAGCCTGCAGCCCCTTGGGGCCACGCACGACCTCGAACTCGACCTTCTCCCCCTCCTTCAGGGTGCGGAATCCGTCCATGCTGATGGCGGTGTGATGGACGAAGACATCGTCGCCGCCCTCCTGCGAAATGAATCCGAAACCCTTGGCGTCATTGAACCATTTCACAATGCCGTTGGCCATCGCTTCTGCATCCTTCGTAGAGGGTTGTCGAGCCGCAGCGCGTCAAGGGCCCAACCGGAGGCAGGGACCCAAGCTGGCACGAAATATCCCTGAGATCGGGCATGACCGTCAAGCACTTGAGCGCTCTCTTGACGTACCCGTTTGAGCAGCTATCCATCGTCCGCCAATCCCGCCGCACCCTCCCCTCTACTCGCCCAGCCCTACTCGCCCAGAGCGGTGAGCAGCGCCTGCGCACGAGCTGCGACCTCGCCAGGCGCCGACCTGAGCTCCGCGAGCTCGGCAGCCGCGCGCGGACGCTCATCGGGCGTGCATAGCAGCACCTCCGCGCGCACGAGCCGCACCTGCGCGTCGTCCGGCGAGAGCCGGTACGCCGTCTCCGCGCAGACCCGCGCGGCGAGGATCTTGCCGCGGCGGCGCTCCACGCATGCGAGCATCGTCCACGCCGCCGGGTCGTGCGGATTCGTGACAGCCAGGCCTTCCAGCATCTCGCGCGCCGCTTCGAGCCGCCCGGCCACGAGCTCCTCGCCGGCCACCCGCGCCAAGGTGCGCCCGAGCTCCTCGGTCATGCCCTGCACTTCCGCGAGCGTCTTGCCGCTCTCCAGCTCCTGCATGGTGATCATGGTATCTCCCTCGGCTATCGGATGTTCTGGACCGTCGTCATCTTGGTGTCGTGCATGGACTTCATGGCGTTGGTGAGTGCCGCGAACATCGCGCCCTGCTTCTCCACGAGCCGCTGCAGCTTGAACATCTCGAGCTTCTCGTCGAACTCAGCGTCGGTGGCGGACGCCGAACTCTTCGCCGCCGAGCTGGTCGAGCTCTTCGCGGACGAGCCGCTCTTGCTCGAAGCCAACCCGGTGCTCTTGGACGCCGAGCTGGTCCCCTTGGACACCGAGCCGCCGTCGCTCGCCGAGCCCTGGCCGAGGCCGACGCTCGACGCGACGGCGCCGATGATCCCGGCGCCCAGGGAGCCCCCCATCTGGAGTGCGACCGGCGCCAGGAAGGGCAACCCGACCGCGGTCGCGGCGCCGGCGAGCAACGGTCCGCCGAGGTCCTTCATCAACGACTCGGCGCCTCCGATGAGCGTCTTCCCGATGCCGCCCAACGCGTCGCCAAGGAATCCGAAGAGACCACCGCCCGAGCTCTCCTGCTTGGGCTGGCTGGCTGGCTTCGCCTGAGAGGGGCTCGATGCCTTGTCCCCGCTCGATGCCTTGTCCCCGCTCGACGCCTTGCCCGCCGCGGTCTTCTTCCCTTCGTACTCCTTCATCGCGTTGATCAGCTCCTGATCGTTCTTCTTCGTCATCAGCACCATGAACTGGAACAGCTTGTCCTCGATGCTCAAGTGCTTGTCGTCCAGAAACGCGAGCTCGCGAGCCGTGCTGCTCGTGCTGACAGTGGTCTTGCCGGTGCTCTTGCTGGTCGCGGTCTTGCTGGTCGCGCCGCTCGCCTGAGCGGCGCTCGACGGCGAGGACCGTGCGGACACCGAGAGCGCGTAGCCGCGAACCGCCGGCGCGATGGCCTCGGGCCGCGGGGCGAACGCGATCGCCGTGGGCATGGCCCTGTAGAATGGCGCCGACGCAAGGGGATCCCCCTGCCCTGCCGCCCCCTGCGGTGCCGGCCGCAGAGGCTTTCCCGTGACGAGCGCGAGCCCCGTCCGGGAGGTGTCGGACCGACCCGTCCGGGCAAGGTCCGCATCCTCGAGTAGATTGTGAACCGATCCAGTATCGCCGCTGATCGTCGCTATCGCCATCGCGCTTCGTCCTCCTCCGGGGTGGTCACTGCTGCAGCCACCTGAAGCGCGCGGCATGCCAACCTGCTTTCGCTCTGAGGTCGGGCGGTTGCGCCATGACGATGGGTCCGCCGTACGGTCGGGAGTTTGCGGCACGGACCGTTTGACTCGCCCCAGAAGCACGTCTAGATACACGGCATGATGAGGTACCTCGGCCTCGATCTCGGCCGCGCCACCATAGGGCTCGCGCTCGCCGACGACGTGCTCCGCACGGCGCGCGCGCTCGAGACTGTCCGGCGCACGAGCGAGGTCGCCGATTTCGCGGCGCTGCACCGCGTCGCGCAGGACTACGAGGTCACGCGTGCGATCCTGGGCCTCCCCTTGAACATGGATGGTACCGAAGGCCCCTCGGCGCGGCTCTCCCGCGCCTTCGCCACCAAGGTGGAGGCGTCCCTGGGGATACCGGTTCACCTGTTCGACGAGCGCCTCTCGACCTTCGAGGCCGAGTCACGGCTCCGCGAGCAGGGAATCTCGGCGCGTGCCCAGCGTGCGATCATCGACGCCGAGGCGGCAGCCGTCATCTTGCAGGGCTGGCTCGACGCGAGCGAGGCATGAGAACCATTCGCATCCTCTTCGTGCTGCTGGTCGCAGCGGCTGCCGGAGTCGGGGCGGTTGGTGCGAAGCTCTACCGGGACATCACGGCTTTCAGGGACACACCATTCGGGTCCCAGGAGGAGAAGCTCGTCGAGATCCCCTCCGGGGCTGGGCCGCGCCAGGTCGTGCGCTTGCTCGCCAGGAGTAGCACGCTGGCAGACGAGCACCTTGCCTGGCGATACGTGCGCTGGCTGAAGCGAGACGGGCGGCCAATGAAGGCGGGCGAGTATGCGTTCGCCGGCCAGCTTCGGCCAGACGAGGTGCTCGAGCGGGTCTATCGGGGCGATGTGAAGGTCTATCGTTTCACCGTCCCCGAGGGTCTCCGCATGGAGGAGATCGCGGCCATCGTCGAAGAGGCGGGGCTCGGACGGGCGAGCGAGCTCTTGCCTCTCATGCACGACGCCGCGTTCGCGCACGGGCTCGGTGTCCCCTTCTCCAACCTCGAAGGGTACCTCTATCCGGACACGTACACCTTCGCGCGCGATCCGCGGCCCCGAGCGGTCCTCGCCGCCATGGTCGGCCGCTTCAGGGACGAATTGCACAGGGCAGAGGTTGGGCGCTCGCCCGGCGTCACGCTCGACGAGAAGCAAGCGGTCACCCTCGCCTCGATCATCGAGAAAGAGACGGGCCGTCCCGAGGAACGACCGCGGATCTCCTGCGTCTTCCACAACCGCCTCAAGCGCGGGATGCGCCTGCAGACCGATCCCACTGTCATGTATGCGACCATGTTGCGCCACGGCGGCCAATGGTCGCAGAACATCTCCAGGGCCGATCTGCTCGCGCCGCATCCATACAACACGTACACGGTGACAGGCCTGCCGCCTGGCCCCATCGCGAACGCCGGTGCCGCCGCGCTATCGGCAGCGCTGCACCCCGCCGACTGCCACGACCTCTTCTTCGTGTCGAGGAACGACGGTACGCACGTCTTCTGCCCCGACCTGCGCTGCCACGAGACCGCCGTACGGAAGTGGCAGGTGGAGTTCCTCCGGCCTCCCCGGCGCAGCCAGGAGCGCGACTCCGCTCCGGGAAACCGATCCGGGTAAGGGTACGGGAAACACCTGCCCTCCCCGTGCGTTCAACCTGGCGGGGCGTGGCGGAGAACAGCCCCTGACCGACGTGCTTTTTCCCCGCTGCCTGCCCGATCGATGGCAGCGATGGATCGCGGGTGTTATGCACAGCCGGCGCGAGGAATGTGTCGAGGGGTTCCCTGTCGAGGGATTCCCTCCAGAGGGACTCTCGTGGGGATTCCCAGAGAGATTCCAGGACAGGAATTCCGGATCGGGTCTTCCAAGCAGGGATTCCAACAAGAGGGATTCGACGAACGGACTCCCTCTCGAGAGACTTCAAGGAGTGTTCATGCGAGAGCCTCGGGAAATGGCGAACGGCGGGTGGCTTTCCCGCATTGCCGACATGCAGGATCGGACGGGCTACTCCGAACAGCACTGGGAGGGCTCCCTCGAGGACTATCTCGAGATCGTGCGGAAGAACCCCAAGGTCACGCGCACCGCGTTCCAGCGCGTGTACGACATGATCCTGTCGCACGGGAAGACCGAGTACCTCGACAACAAGAAGAAGCTCATCCGCTACAATTTCTTCACCGATCCGGACTTCGGCGGCAAGGACGCGATCTACGGGCTCGACATCGCGCTGATGAAGCTCGTGAACGTGTTCAAGAGCGCGGCACAGCACTACGGGACCGAGAAGCGGGTGATCCTGCTGCACGGCCCGGTCGGCTCGTCGAAGTCGACCATCGCGCGGCTCCTCAAGAAGGGACTCGAGGCCTACTCGAAGACGCCGGGGGGCGCGGTCTACACCTTCGCCTGGGACATCGAGCGGACGAACCTCGACGGGCAGCGCCGACGCGAAGTGATGCCCTGCCCGATGCACGAAGATCCGCTGCACCTCATCCCGCAGGAGTGGCGCGAGCGCGTGTACGCCGAGCTGTCGCCTCCCGAGAGCGGCTACGCCGTTCCCGACACAGGTGACCTCTGCCCTGCTTGCCGCTTCGTCTACAAGGAGCTCATGACCGAGTACAAGGGCGACTGGCAGGCGGTCATGACCCACGTCAAGGCGCGACGGCTCATCCTCTCGGAGAAGGACCGCGTGGGCATCGGCACCTTCCAGCCCAAGGACGAGAAGAACCAGGACTCGACCGAGCTCACCGGGGACATCAACTACCGGAAGATCGCCGAGTACGGCTCCGACTCCGATCCGCGCGCCTTCAACTTCGACGGTGAGTTCAACATCGCGAACCGCGGGATCATCGAGTTCGTCGAGATCCTGAAGCTGGACGTCGCCTTCCTCTACGACCTCCTCGGCGCGACACAGGAACACAAGATCAAGCCGAAGAAGTTTCCGCAGACCGACATCGACGAGGTCATCATCGGGCACACCAACGAGCCCGAGTACAAGAAGCTCCAGTCGAACGAGTTCATGGAGGCGCTGCGAGATCGGACGGTGAAGATCGACATCCCGTACATCTCGCGGCTGGCCGAGGAGGTGAAGATCTACGAGCGCGACTACAACGCGCACAAGATCCGGGGCAAGCACATCGCCCCGCACACCCTGGAGATGGCGGCCATGTGGGCCGTGCTGACCCGGCTCGAGGAGCCCAAGAAGCACAATCTCACCCTCGTCCAGAAGCTCAAGCTCTACAACGGCAAGAGCCTGCCATCGTTCACAGAGGACAACATCAAGGAGCTGCGCAAGGAGGCGCACCGCGAGGGCATGGAGGGGATCAGCCCTCGCTACGTGCAGGACAAGATCTCCAACGCGCTCGTCTCAGACAAGGGCGACGGTTGCGTGAACCCGTTCATGGTCCTGAACGAGCTGGAGGCCGGCCTGCGGCAGCACTCGCTCATCAGCTCCGACGATCAACGCAAGAAGTTCCGCGATCTGCTCACCGACGTGAAACGCGAGTACGAGGACATCGTGAAGAACGAGGTCCAGCGCGCCATCAGCGCCGACGAAGACGCCATCACGAAGCTGTGCGCCAACTACATCGACAACATCAAGGCGTACACGCAGAAGGAGAAGGTCCGCAACAAGTACACGGGCCAGTACGAGGAGCCGGACGAGCGGCTGATGCGCTCGATCGAGGAGAAGATCGACATCGCCGAGAGCCGCAAGGACGACTTCCGGCGCGAGATCATGAACTACATCGGCGCGCTGGCGATCGAGGGCAAGACGTTCAACTACCGGACGAACGAGCGGCTCCACAAGGCGCTCGAGCTGAAGCTCTTCGAGGACCAGAAGGACTCGATCAAGCTGAAGAACCTGGTGGCGAGCGTGGTGGACCGCGAGACGCAGGAGAAGATCGACGTGGTGAAGGAGCGGCTCGTCAAGAACTACGCCTACTGCGAGATCTGCTCCACGGACGTCCTCAACTACGTGGCCTCCATCTTCGCCCGCGGCGACGCCAAGGAGTGACGCTGCGGTCCACGTCGCCCATCTTCCGGGGGTGAGTCCGGCATGTCCCTCAAGATCAAGCAAGACCACGCGCGCTTCCGCGACATCGTCCGCGGTCGGATCAAGCAGAACCTCAAGAAGTACATCCAGAAGGGGGAGATGGTCGGAAAGAAGGGGAAGGACTTCATCACCATCCCCGTCCCGGCCATCGACATCCCGCACTTTCGGTACGGGGAGAAGCAGCAGGGCGGCGTCGGCGCAGGCGAGGGCGACCCGGGCGACCCGCTCTCGCCGTCGCAGGGCGACGGGTCCGGCCAGGCGGGCCAGGGCGAGGGGCAGCACATCCTGGAGGTGGACGTCTCGCTCGAGGAGCTGGCCGACATCCTCGGCGAGGAGCTGCAGCTCCCACGCATCCAGCCCAAGGGCAAGGATCGCATCATAGCGACGCGCCTCAAGTACACCGGCGTCGCGCCCTCGGGCCCCGAGTCGCTGCGCCATTTCAAGCGCACCTACAAGCAGGCGCTGCGGCGGCAGATCGCGAGCGGCTCGTACAACTACCTGCGCCCCATCGTGGTCCCGGTGCGCGAGGACCGCCGCTATCGCACGTGGAAGCAGGTGCCGCTCCCGGAGACGAACGCGGTCGTCGTCTACATGATGGACGTCTCCGGGTCGATGGGCGACGAGCAGAAGGAGATCGTCCGCATCGAGTCCTTCTGGATCGATACCTGGCTCAGGAAGCACTACAAGGGCCTGGAGACGCGCTACATCATCCACGACGCGGTGGCGCGCGAGGTCGACCGCGACACCTTCTTCCACACGCGCGAGTCCGGCGGCACGATGATCTCGTCCGCCTACAAGCTGTGCAAGGACATC
>Ga0154716_1122_pt10 | contig 30866 bp, 26 predicted proteins | sample Rifle2008BG16ft_FD_105724 | JGI IMG/M metagenome (GOLD analysis project Ga0154716, IMG submission 105724) | Anaeromyxobacter sp. RBG_16_69_14
CGCGGGAAGGGCCCGTCGTCTACGCACTGAACCACGCGGGCTGGTTCGCGCTCGACACCATCATGCTCGGCTACGCCGTCAGCGAGGCGGTGGGCGTGTCGCGGACTCCCTACTACGCAGCGCACGAGTCGGCGCTCGCGGCACCGCTGGTGGGACCGTTTCTCCGGCGGCTGGGCGGCTTGCCGGCGTCCTGGTTCAGGAGCCCCGAGCGCCTCCCACCCGATATCGAATCATACGGGATCTGCCCTGAAGGGGTGCGCGGCAACTGCAAGCCCTTCTGGGAGGCCTATCGCATGCGCGAGTGGAGCCGCACGTTCGTGAAGGTGGCGCTCGTGCGCGAGGCGACGATCGTCCCGGTCGCGGTGTTCGGCGGCGAGGAATGCTTGCCGGTGGCGTGCACGGTCGAGGCGCTGCAGCCGCTGATCGGGTCGATCGTGGGCTTGCCGCTCGCGCCCCTTCCTCTCCCCTCGCGGTGGAAGGTCGTCTTTCACGAGCCGATCCACGTGACCGCGCATGGTCACCCCATGCGCCCCGACCGCGTCTACTGCGCCGATGTCGCCCGTCGCGTGCAAGGCATCGTCCAGGAAACGCTGGACAAGGAAGCCTCGCGCCATCCGCTCGCGCGCCTGTCGTCTTTCGTGGCGGGGGTAAGGCAGTTCAGCGCGCAGGGCCCGAGCGACGCAGCGACGGAGCTGGATCCGCTTCTGGGGGATCCACGAGTGGACGAGGCCTCGGCGGGCTAAGGCGAGAGTGTCCGACCACGCAATCCGAGGTGTGGCCGGCCAGATCTGCCGCCCGGAAAATAAGTACCCGGAAGAAATGACCCGGTGTGCCCGCGACCGCGACCCACCCCGGGTCGTCCCGCACCTGCGTGGACGGCGAGCGCAGCCTCTCGTGGCGCTGCGGCTAATTAGCGCAGCAATATCAGGGTGATCTCCGCGTGCAAAGGGAAACTGCGCCGGGTGGAAACCACCTGGCACGACGCCCGCAAAAACCCGTCCTGCGGGTCAGCGGACGGCCCGGGAGACGAAACCATGGAGTCAAGCGCCCCTATTGGACAGCTGCTGGTGCAGCGAGGCTACATCGACAACTGGCAGCTCCAGAGCGCGCTCGCGCACCAGCGCAGCTGGGGTGGCCGGATCGGCGAGTCGCTCGTCAAGCTTGGATTCATGTCGGAGCCGGTGCTGCTGACCGAGATCGCACGGCAGTTGCGAGTGCCGTACGTCCAGATCGGCGACCGCTGCCTGCCCCAGGCTCTCGTCCGCCTGGTGCCCGAGAAGCTCATCCGGGCGCGCAAGGTCTTCCCTGTCGCGTTTGCCTGGCGAGACCGGCGTAGCCTGCTCGTCGTCGCGACCGCCGAGCCGCAAAACCTGATCGCTCTCGACGAGGTCTCCTTCGCCTCCGGCAAAACGGTGAAGGCGGCGCTGGCCGGCGATCGCGACATCACGCTGGCCATCGAACGCCACCTCGGGCCACCTCCTGGGTGGACGAGCATGGCGGCAGCGCCACGCCCGATGCCAGCGTCGATGCCCGTGGACTACCGCCGCCGCGCGGCCTGATAGCTCCGGGGCGCGATTCTCGCGCGTCCCGCGTTCACGGGTGGGCTCCCGGGGGACCTCCGCGGGGAGGGTTGCTCGCACCGCCGCTCCGCGTTTATGGGGGGGGGCAGAATGCCTCGCGAGATCGGCACCTGGCTCCGGGACGCGAGAGCGCGGACCCTCGCACTCGCCGCGGCGCTCACCCCCGACGCGCTCCTCGGGCCGCGCCTCGCCATCGTGAACCCGCCTCTCTGGGAGCTGGGTCACGTCGCCTGGTTCCAGGAGAAGTGGGTGCTCCGCCACGCCAGGGGGAGGCCACCGCTCCGGGCGGGTGTGGACGCGCTGTACGACTCTACCGCCATCCCTCACGACGCGCGATGGGAGCTCCCGCTCCCTTCCCTTCGCGAGACCGTCGCCTACCTCGGTGCGGTCGACCGCGCCGTGCTGGACGAGCTCGCCGTGCTGGACGACGAGCAGCTCTACTTCGTGCGCCTCGCCGTCTTTCACGAGGACATGCACTGTGAGGCCATGGCGTTCACGCGCCAGACGCTCGGCCTTGCCGCGCCGCGCTTCTCACGCTCCGAGCAGCCGCTCGCGACCGCCGGAGCGCTGCCCGGCGACGTCCAGGTCCCCGGCGGGACCTTCCTCCTCGGCGCCGAGGCCGGCGAGCCCTTCGCATTCGACAACGAGAAGTGGGCGCATCCCGTGGACCTGGCGCCGTTCGCGATCGCGCGCGCGCCCGTAACCCAGGCGCAGTTCGTGGCCTTCGTCGAGGACGGCGGTTACCGCCGAAAGGAGCTCTGGAGCGGCGGCGGGTGGCGATGGCGCGAGGCGATCGGGGCCGACCGGCCGGCGTACTGGGAGCCGCGACCGAGCACGTGGGCAAGGCGCGAGTTCGACGCGCTCTTGCCCCTCGAGCCGCATCGCCCGATGGTGCACGTGAGCTGGTTCGAGGTGGAGGCCTTCTGTCGCTGGGCCGGGCGACGGCTCCCCACGGAAGCGGAGTGGGAAGCGGCCGCCGCGGGCGAGCCGGGGCCGGCTGGAAGGCTCGCGCTGAAGAAGCGCCGCTTCCCCTGGGGCGACGGACCGCCGACCGCCGAGCGCGCCCATCTCGGTGCTCAGGCGCTCCGCGCCATCGACGTCGGCGCGCTGTCCGCGGGGGACAGCGCCTTCGGCTGCCGGCAGATGATCGGCAACGTCTGGGAGTGGACGGCGAGCGACTTCCTGCCCTATCCGGGTTTCATCCCCGATCCCTACCGCGAGTACTCGAAGCCCTGGTTCGGCACGCACAAGGTGCTGCGCGGCGGCAGCTTCGCGACGCCCGCCCGGCTGATCAGGAACACCTGGCGCAACTTCTACACGCCCGACCGCCGCGATCCGTGGGCCGGGTTCCGGACCTGCGCCGCGTGAACATCGTCATCGCGACGCCGGCGGCCCGCGGGTCACGCAAGGGCAACAGGATCACCGCGTTGCGCTGGGCGGGGCACCTCCGCGCGCTCCGGCATCACGTCAGTCTCGTCGAGGCGTGGGACGGCCAGAGCTGCGATCTCCTGGTCGCCCTTCACGCGACGAAGAGCTACCCGTCCGTCGAGCGGTTCCGGGCGCGCCGGCCGGATGGGCCGCTCATCGTCGGGCTCGCGGGCACCGACCTGTACCAGGATCTCCCATCGTCTCCCGAGGCGCGCCGCTCGCTCGAGCTCGCGACCAGGCTGACCGTGCTCCAGCCCCTCGGCATCGAGGCGCTTCCGCCCGAGGTACGCGGGAAGGCGCGATCCATCGTCCAGTCCGCGCACGCGGCCCGCCCGACGGCCGCTCCGCCCGGCGTCTTCCAGGTCTGCCTGCTCGCGCACCTCCGCGCGGTGAAGGACCCGTTCCTGGGGGCGAGCGCGGTGCGGCTGCTCCCGGCGCGCTCGCGCGCGCGCCTCGTGCACCTCGGCGCTGCCCTCGACCCCGGCGCGGAGGCGCGCGCGCGGCGCGAGATGGCGGAGAACGCGCGGTACGTCTGGCTGGGCGAGCGGCCTCACCGCGCGGCGCTCGGGCTGCTCGCCGGCAGCAAGCTCCTGCTCGTCACCTCGCGGCTCGAGGGCGGGTCGAATGCCGTCTCGGAGGCGCTCGCCGCCGGGGTGCCCATCCTCTCCACGCAGGTGGGCGGCTCGGTCGGCGTCCTCGGCGCGGACTACCCGGGCTACACCCCGGCGGGAGACGCGGCCGCGCTGGCGAGTTCGCTGCTCCGCGCAGAGGAGGATGCTGGCTTCCTGTCCGCGCTCCAGCGCGGCGTCGAGCGGGCGCGGCCCCTCGTCGATCCTGTCCGCGAGCGTGAGGCTTGGCGGGATCTCCTGGCCGAGCTGGGCTTTCGGTCGTGACTCATTCATCGCTCCCGAAGCGAGAATCGGCCGTCCGGCGCTTCGTCCGGGACGCGTCAAACCACCCCGCTCGAGATGGGAATATCGCGTCGAATTCGGGGATATAGGGCTTGATATCGAGCAGCGGGGTCTCGTCCAGGATGTCGAGCCCTCGGATCTCGACGCGGTTCCCCTTCACCGAGACGAGCGTGACGACGGAGATCCCGATCGGGTTGGGACGGCTCGGAGCGCGGGTCGCGAAGAGCCCGTGCCGGGCGTCGTCCATGTACGGCACGACCAGAGGCTGGTAGGGACCAGCCCGATCGAGATAGTACAGGACCCAGATCCGCTCGAAGGTCTCCAGATCTTTCAGCGCGCCGGCATAGGCGGGATCGAGCTCCAGGCTGCCCTCTGCGTCGCCGGCGTAGGCCGCCTGGGTGGGTGTGCCGTCCTGCTGCTTGAATCGCGAGTGAATGACGCCGATGGACCTGAAGGTGATGTCTCGCATCCTGGCTCCTATCTGCCCGCCGACCGCGGCGTGCTGATCTACTACCCCTCCGGTTGAACCACCGTGCGAAAGGAAAAGGGCTTGCGCGGCGGGGCGCATGGCCGATCCTGGGTACGTAGCTGAGCGAGGACGCGCCCCGGTGAGGCACGAACGAGCGCTCCGAGGCTCCATGGGGTAGGAGGGGGAGGAGGGCCACATGCACGCTCCGAAGACCGCGGTGGAGGCGGCAGAGGCCGCTCTCGCGGCGCCGGCGGAACAGGTGCCGTGGTACCGGCGCTTTACCCTCGGCAAGAACCACTACAACTCCACCGAGCTCGCAGGTGCCTTCGGCGACCTCGGCACCCTCATCCCATTCGTCATTGGCTACATAGCGGTGATGAAGGTCGATCCGCTGGGCATCCTGTTCATGTTCGGGCTCAGCGAGGTGGTGGTTGGCCTCTACTACAAGACGCCGATCCCCGTGCAACCGATGAAGGCGATCGGCGGGGCGGCCATCGCCTCCGGGGGGGCGGTGAGCGCGGGGATGATCTGCGGCGCGGGCCTCTTCACCGGGCTGTTCTGGTTCCTGGCTGGCACGACCAGGACGGTCAACCTGGCGACCAAGCTCGCCGCGAAGCCGATCGTCCGGGGGATCGTCCTCGGGCTGGGCCTCCTGTTCGTCACCGAAGGCATCAAGATGATGCTCGTGACACCGTGGCTCGGTGGGCTCGGGCTCGTCGTCACCTTCCTCCTGCTGGCGCACCCGAAGTTCCCGGCGATGTTCGCCCTGCTCATCCTGGGGGCGGTGGCCGCCTACGTGCTCGATCCGGCGCAGGCGAGGCACGTGCTGTCGATGCGGCCGGACTTTCGCGTGCCCCAGTTCACGTTCGCCAGGATGAGCTGGGGCGACTTCGTCGCGGGTAGCCTGGTGCTCGCGATCCCTCAGCTCCCGCTGACCATCGGCAACGCCGTCATCGCGATCCGGGCCGAGAACAACGAGCTCTTCCCGGATCGCCCGGTGAGCGACCGCATGATCGCGATCTCCCAGGGCGTCATGAACCTCGTGTCGGCGCCCTTCGGTGGCATCCCGCTGTGCCACGGCGCGGGTGGCATGGCCGGCCACGTCCGCTTCGGAGCGCGCACCGGCGGCTCCCTCGTCATGCTGGGTGCCATCATGATGGCGCTCGCGCTGTTCTTCAGCAGTTCGGTGGGGCTCCTGTTCCAGATCTTCCCCAGGGCCGTTCTCGGCGTGATCCTCTTCTTCGCCGGGCTGGAGCTGGCCATCACGACCAAGGACATCGGCAGCAAGAAGGAGGACGTCTACGTGATGCTGGTGGTCGCCGGATTCGCGATGTGGAACATGGGCGTCGCCTTCCTCGCGGGCGCGGTCCTCTATCAAGCGCTGGAGCGGGGGTGGCTGAAGGTCTGACCCGGCTACGGTACAGACCGCGGGCCACGGCTCGTGGGCGAGCGCGTCGGACCGTGGCCCGAAGTCCGTGGCCTGCAGCCTTTTCCTGTAGAATGCGTCTCGATGACGCTCACCAGAGAACCGCCGGTGTACCGTCCCCCGAGCGAGGCCGACTCGCTCATCCTGCAGGTCACGGTGGGATGCTCGCACAACCGGTGCACGTTCTGCAGCATGTACAGGACGAAGAGCTTCCGCGCCATCGCGCTCGAACAGATCCGGGCCGAGATCTCGGAGGCGCGCAGGCTGATCGGCCCGGACGTACCCCGGGTCTTCCTCGCGGACGGCGACGCCATGTGCCTGTCGGCGCGGCGTCTGACGGAGATCCTCGACGCGCTCGGCGAGGTGTTTCCCCGCCTGAGGCGCGTCGGCACCTACGCCAACGCGCGGGACGTGCTGCGCAAGAGCGACGACGAGCTCGACGAGCTCAGGCGTCGAAAGCTGGCCATCCTCTACATTGGCCTGGAGAGCGGCGACGACGCCACCTTGGTCGCGGTCGAGAAGGGGGCGACCGTGGCCGAGATGGTCGAGGCTGGCCAGCGAGCCAAGGCCGCTGGCATGGCCGTGTCGGTGATGGTGCAAGTGGGGCTGGCAGGCCGGGAGCGCAGCCTCCTGCACGCCCGGCTCTCGGCCGAAGCCGTGAACCGCATGGAGCCCACGTACACGGCGCTCCTGACCTACACCCCGACCCCGGATTCGCCGCTCTTCGAGCGGGTGGGCCGTGGCGAGCTCGAGCTCCCCGGGCCCCTCGAGTCCCTCGAGGAGATCCGGGAGTTCGTTCGCGGGCTGAGCTGCCGGACCTACCTCACCTGCAACCACCCCAGCAACTACCTTCCGCTCGAGGGGCGAATGCCTTCGGCGCAGCGCGACATCCTGCTCCTCCTCGAGGGCGCGCTCGCCGGGCGCATCCAGATCAGACCAGAATTCCTGCGGGGCCTGTGAACCGCCCTCATCACGTCCTGCTCGTCCCCGGGTTCTTCGGGTTCGCGAACCTCGGCGACTTCGCCTACTTCGCGCACGTGCAGGACTTGCTCGGCGAGATCGGCCCTGGCCTTGGCCTCGACGGGCAGGTCCGCGTGGTCCTCACCGAGCCCACCGCCTCGCTCCCGCGCCGCGCCGCGCTCCTCGCCGAGAGCATCTCCGCGCTGCTCGACGAGGCGGAAGGCGAGGTGAGCATCATCGGGCACTCGAGCGGCGGGCTCGACGCGCGCCTTCTCCTGACCCCGGGCGTCGCCCTGCCCACGGCCGCCGACGTCGAGCGCTGCGCCGCGAGCGTGGGCACCCTGGTGACCGTGTCCACCCCGCACTACGGTACACCGCTGGCGGGGCTCTTCGACAGCATGCTCGGCCAGCAAATGCTCAGGACGCTCTCGCTCGCCACCATCTACACGCTGCGCACGGGGCGGCTGCCTATCTCGGTCGTGCTCCGGTTCGCTCGCTTGCTGCGTCGGCCAGGATCGCGCCCCTCCGGTGTCGTGGACCACCTGTTCTTGCAGCTCTTGTCCGACTTCTCGGGAAATCGGCGCCGCGCGATGGAGGAGTTCTTCGCGAACGTGCGAAGCGACCAGGGCCTCGTCGCGCAGATCACCCCGGCAGCCATGGACCTCTTCAACGCGTCCACGCTGGACCGTCCGGGCGTCCGCTACGGCTGCGTCATGACATGCGCGCGCACGCCCGGCGTTCGATCCCTGGCGGCCGCTGGATTCGACGCTTACGCCCAGGCGACCCATGCCCTCTTCGTGGTGCTTTACCGGTTCGCCTCCGGCGACCAGGGGAATCGCCGCCCGCGTGTGACGATCGAGCACGCCGCAATCCTCCGGCGCGCCTACGGCCGGATCCCCGACCCCGGCGCGAACGACGGGATCGTCCCGACCCTGAGCCAGGTCTGGGGGCACCCCGTCGGCGCCGTCTGGGCCGATCACCACGACGTCATCGGCCACTTCCACCTGCCGAAGCACGTGCCACCGCACTTCGACTGGGTCGCGTCCGGGACGGGCTTCGACCGGGATGAATTCGAGGCGCTCTGGCGCGGTATCGCGGTCTACCTGGCCGGAGCTCGCGGCCGGGCCTGGGATGCGTGGCGTTAGCGGAAGTTCAGGCTCGGGGGCCTTGGCTGACGGGCTCTCCGAGAAGTCGGCGGACCCCGAGCGAGGTGCTCCGCCTGCGAACCTCGTCGAGGAAGGCCGCGGCGGTGTGCGATGAAGCGAACTCGTTCCAGGAGACGAGGACGATGCGGCGCGTGAGCGGGGGCTCCATCAGGCTACGACCGAGGCGGCGGTCTGGCTGCGCTTCGCTTGTCTCACTGTCGGTCACCATGTCCGGCAGAAAGGCGACCCCCATGCCGGTCTCGACCATGCGCTTGACCGTCTCGACGTTGTCCGTTGAGAGCACCGGCTCGACGGTGACCTCGAGACGTTCGAGGTAGTTCGCGATGAGGGCGCCGGTGGGCGTCTGCCGGGAGAGCGCGACGAACTCGACGTCCTCGAGCTGCTTCGGGCGGATCGCCTCGCAACCGAAGAACGGGTGAGTGCGGCCCGAGACGAGCGAGATCCTCTCCTCGAACAGGGTCTCGTACCGCAGGCGGTGGTCCACGCGCGGATCGGCGAGGATCGCCAGATCGACCCGGTTGGCGAGGAGGGCGTCGATGATGTCGTCGGTCTCGCGATAGAGCACCGTCAGCTGCCTGGCCGGGCAGCGCTCGCGCATGGCCCACAGTATCCGCGGGAGGAAGTAGGATCCGATGCTGTTGACCGTGCCGATGCGGACCTCCCCGGCGGCACCCGCCGAGAGATCCTTCATGGCGTGCTTCGCCTGGCGCACGGCAGCGCTCACTTGCTGGGCGTGCTGGAACAGCAGGCGACCGGCCTCCGTAGGGATCACGCCGCCGGGCCGGCGGTAGAAGAGCTGTACCCCGACCTCCACCTCGAGCCGCTTGATCTGGTACGAGAGGGCCGGCTGCGTGATGTGAAGGCGGGCGGTGGCTCGCTTGAATCCGCCCTCCTCGACGACGACCTCGAAGCAGTGCAGCCTGTAGAGCGTGGTCGGGCCGCTGGCGGATGTCGGCTTCTCGGGTCTCGCCGTCTCGAGAGTCACCGGAACCGCGAGTTTCGCGGCGAGCTCGGTGATGGTGATCGGTTGCCTCGCGGGCGGGACCTCGACGCGTGCCGCTACCGCGGATGACGAGTCACAGAACACGGTGGCTCCGTGCTCACGCACGACAGCAGATGCCAGTGGTCGCGATGAGTCTTGCCGAGGCGCGCAAATGCCGGATGCTGGCGATATGGGCAGCAGGGGGTCCCTTCAGAGCACGGTCCGTTCTTGATCTCGATCCAGGCTGCACAACTCAGGCCCGGGATCCGCGGTCCTTTTCCCGCAGAGCTTGCGTCCGGACGCGGCCAAGGACTCATCCGCGCAAGCTTTGCAGGGAAGCACCGGTCAGTTGCGGCACCCGCCGAGCCGACCCGCCGCTTGGGCTACGGGCCACAGGTGCAGGCTACGGCTCGTGTGCAACCCTGGCCCCGAGGTCCGTAGCGCCTAGAGGCTCGGCGCAGTTTTCTGGTACCGCAGCCCGCCGTGGGTCGGAAGCGGCTCGCCGTCACCGAGAACGCCAGCGTCCACCACCTTGCCCACCACCATCAGATGGTCCCCCACCTCGTGGATCGCGGTGATCTCGCAGTCGAAATAGGCGAGAGCGTCGGTCAAGATGACGGCGCCGGTATCCGACTCACGAGTGGGTATGGTCCTCCGCTTGTCCTCGTGGGCCATGCTCTGCTGGGCGAATTGTCCCGCCAGGCGCTCCTGCCCCTCGCGGAGGACGTTGAGGCAGAAGTTCTTCGTGCTGGGAAGGAAATCGGCGCTGTAGTGGAGGCGGTCCACCGCGATCATCATCTGCGGCGGTTCGAAGGACACTGGCGATGCCCACGAAACCGTGAGGGCATTTTCCACGCCACCACGTCCCACGGTGACCACGCTGACGGTCAGCGGGAACTTCCGCAGCACCTCGGTGAACGGCTCCTGGGCCATGCAAACCTCCGGTGTGGGAGAAAAAATGCGTCCTACATCGCCACCCGGGCCGACCGAAGTCAATCTCCACATGAGGGCGCGGGCGCGCCCCCATGAGATACGCGACGAGCGCTCAGCGGATGCCCAGCGAACCCACCGTCCGGGCGAGGTCCAGCGAGACCACGAGGGCCATCCAGGCGATGACAGCGAGGACCGCCCAGAGCAGGTTGCGACGCTCGCGTACGGCAAGGAGAGCCCAGGCGCCGCCGAGCTTGTAGGTGCGGCCGGGCTGGATGCCGAGGGTGTGAAGCTCACGGACCGCCCTCGACGCCGTGTCATTCACCCACAGGCGCGTGAATATGACCGCAAGTGCAAGGATCAGGATCGTGGCAGCGAAAGGCGCGACGAGTCCGACGGACATGGCGTGACTCCCTCCCTCGTACTTCACCCGGCGCCCGCTCCCTTTGTGGAGATCCAGGCGAGCGAGATGACGGGTCGTCGATGACTCGTCAACTCTCCACCCCCGCCGGGTATGGCGGAAGACCATGTACATGTGGCACCTGGAAGCACCTTGTGCGACGAGGGCCAGTGAGGTGGGCTGCTCGCCCCGAACGGGAGAGAGGTGAGCGGTGCACGGGCACGGGCTCGGCCCCTCGGGCGTCCCGCGCTCCAGGCGGCCATGACGAAGGTGAGGCGCGCGGCGATGGCGCGGAAGGGCCCGCCGCGAGGGCACCTCATGTCGCGCTCAGCTCGTCGGACCGGACACCGAAGCTCTTCAAGGTGTTGGGACCAAAGGTGCTGCTGATTGCGACGTCGGCGGCGTCGCGACCACGGGCAATCAATACACGTCCGATACGCGGAGTGTTGTTTCTGGCATCGAATGTGTACCAGTGCCCGTCCAGGTAGGCTTCGAACCATCCGGCGAAATCCATCGGCAAATGGGGGGGCGGTACGCCGATGTCAGGCAGGTAGCCGGTACAGTATCGTGCGGGAACATTCATGCAGCGGCAGAATGCAACGGCAAGATGCGCGTAGTCACGGCAGACCCCGGTCCGCTCCTGGAAAGCCTCCCAGGCCGTCTTGGTCGGGCGCGCATGCTCGTAACCGAAGGTGATGTGGTTGTGTACGTAGTCGCAGATGGCCTGTACACGTCCCCATCCGGCCGCTGAATTGCCGAACAATTGCCATGCCGCCTCCGACAGGCGATCGGTCTCGCAGTATCGGCTCCCCAGGAGAAACACCAACGTCTCGTCGGGAAGTTCTTCGACTGGCGTCTGCCTCGCGTGCGCGACGACGACATCCGGCCGTCCCGTGTCCTTCACGACCGCATCGGTGGAGAGCCGGACCTGACCTTTCGGTGCGACGATGCGGCTGCACCAGTTGCCAAAGCCGTCCCGATAGGCGGTGATCGGGATGGGCGGGTCGGCCTTCAGGTGGTCGGGAACGATGATGTCGGAGACGCGCGTGTAATGCACGTTCACCATAAGTATCATCGGGGTCGGTTGCGGACAGTGATAGACCAGTTCGTAACCTATGCGGATCCTCATGAATGCGCTCCTGCTGTACTACGCTCATGTTGTGCGACAGCGCGGCTCGGGTATGCGACGGGTCAGGCGACGAAGGTCGCTTCGGCCCTCCCGAGCACCGCCACCCTCCTGAGCGCTCGAGAAGCCCCTTTCGTATCCTGACACACGCTCGCCACGTGGCCCAGGTCGTATCCGGGGCGCGTAGAGAGCGCAACGAGCGCTCGGACGGGCGGGGACCAAGGAGCAGTCCCAGGCTTGAGCCGCAGAGCGCAAGGTCTCCCACCCGACCGTCACAGCGGGGCGGAGATGACCTCGACGGCGGCTTCCAGCGTCTCGGCGCCGCCGCCCACGTAGATGGTGCCCGACGTCGGTGTGGCGTCGCGATAGCTCCGTCCCGTCGCGACGCGCACGTGTTCGGTCTGGGTGAGGATACCGTTCGTCGGGTCGAAGCCCTTCCACCCCACCTCGGGCAGGAACACTTGCACCCAGGCGTGCGAGGCGTCCGCTTGCCGGCGATTAGCAGCGTCGCTCCCGGTGTAGATGTAGCCGCACACGTAGCGCGCCGGCACCCCGAGCAGGCGCGCCAGGCAGATGAACAGGTTGGTGAAGTCCTGGCAAACGCCGCGCCTGCTCGTGTAGACCTCGAAGGGCGTGGTGTGTACCGTGGTCGCGCCCGGGGTGTACTCGTAGTCGCTGAAGATGGAGTGGTTGATGTCGAGGAGCGTGTCGAGCAAGTCGGAGTCGTTCCGCTCGACGAAGCTCATCGCGTACCTGGCGAGCTCCGTGAGCTCGCTCTCGGGCAGGTCCGGCGGCAGCAGGTAGGGCTGCAAGACTTGCTGGTGCCACGGCATCCAGACGAGCGGGATACTCGAGCGCGCGCGCAGCGGCCGGTAGCTGAGCGGGTCGATGTCGAGCAACTCCACGCGCGAGCTGGCCTCGATGATGAGCTCCGTGAACGGCGCGTCGACCATGAGACGCCGCACGCGGTTGCCGAAGACGTCCTCGTAGTCGTGCGCCAAGCCGTCGACCGAGACGCTTATCTCGTTCGACCGCACCCGCTGCTGGCGATCGTGGATCGGGGTGAGCCGGAAGAGGTGCATGCTCCGCTCCACCGGCCGCCGGTACCGGTAGGTGGTGCGGTGGCGGATGTCGTACCGGCGCACCTCCGCCCTGGTCGGCCGCAGCATGGCGCGGCGGACCGCCAGCCCACGGGCCGTGGGCGCGCTGCCTGTGGGGGGGCTCGCGTGGGCGCGGATGGCCCCCTGGCGGGTCACGAGCAGATGGCCCGGAGGGAGCCGCTGCCACTCCTCCTGGTGATCCCCGGTGACCTCGAGCGGGCTCGAGGCGACGACGATCCCGTGCTGGCTCTTCACGCCCCGGCGGCAGAAGCCCACCTCGAGGTCCGCGTCGGCGAGCGCGAGATCGCCGTAGGGGGGCACAGCCTCCCAGTAGTGGATGGCGACCTCGCCGTCCCGATCGGCGTAGACGCACAGGTCCCGGCCGTCGCAGAGGACCGCCGTGAGGGCGCCCAGCTCGTTGATGCTCTTGAACCAGCCGCGGAACGTGTCGAGATCCACGTCGCCGATGGAGTGCCAGCCGCACTCGGCGACGCGGTTCATGAGCTCGCAGAAGATGAGCTCGGTGTCGGTGGAGCCGATGGGCTCGAAGGTCGCGTGGCGTTCCAGCTCGGGGCGGTGCTCGAGGCTGCCGGCGTGGGCGAAGAGCCAATCGCGCCGGCCCCAGGCCCGCGTGAAGGGCTGGGTGTTGGCGTCGCTGATGGGGCCCCAGGTGGCGTGGCGGATCTGCACCACGAAGAGCGACGCCTCGAGGTGCTCCCACGCCTTCACGAGCTCGCTGCGGATGCTGCCGCTGGGTGGGGCCGCCTCCTTGAGCACGGTGGCCGACGGCTCGCCGCCAGGGTAGTAGCCGATGCCCCATCCGTCGGGCAGCGTCCGGTGCGGGTGGAGGCAGCGCATGTCGAAGCTGGGGGCCAGCTCGCCTTGGAACGACATCGCCAGCAGGTTGGGCATGGATCGATTGCGCCTGGGCCGACGTGGGCACGCTCGGCCCCCCGCCCGGCAACTCCTGCCCGATTCCATGGCAGATCGCCGCCGTCTCGTCCACCACGTGGGCGAGCAGGCCGCGGAGGCCCCGGTGCTGGTCCGCGAGTGTGCTACGCTCCCCGCCCGGACACGCGCGGAGGTTTCCGTGGGCTGGAACAAGGTGAAGTCCCTGTTCGTGGAGAGCGAGGCCGGGGCGGCGGCCGAGCCGTCCGCCGCCGACGCGCTCGCCGGGCTCGACCCTGCGCTCGCCAAGTACCTCGTCCCCGAGGGCGAGGCGGGGTTGCTGGCGCCGGGCACCGACGCGGCCACACTGTCCGGTGCGCTCGACTTCCAGGGGCTGTTCGACCAGGCGGGCATCCTCAACACGGACGAGGTCGAGGCCCTGGAGAAGTTCCTGGGCGGGCTCGACGACACGCTGCCGCAGAGCTCCCGGCTCGCCGCGGCCAAGGCCTTCCTCGGCGCCATCGGAAAGGCCCCGGCGAACGTGCTCGAGGACGCCGAGCGCAAGATCCGGGTGGTCCGCGCCGTCGAGGCCCAGAAGCGCGCCGACACCGACAAGCTGTGCGCCTCCGTGCAGGCCGAGATCGACGGCCTGCAGCGACAGATTGACGAGCGGCGCTCGCAGATGGAGGCGGCCCGGAAGGACCTCGAGGCGGTGCGGGGGCAGTGCGCCACCGAGGAGGCGCGGCTCCAGGGGGCGCGGGTGTTCTTCGGCGCGGTGGAGGCCGCGAAGTAGCTGCTTGCTCGGGGCGACCGCCGGTGGGGGCGTCGCCTAGACGCGGTGGGGGGTCTGATAGCGCATGCCACATGAACTGACGCTCGAGATGGGGGGCGCGGGGGGAGAGTTCTCCCCTCCGCTTGAGGCGCCGCAAGGCGCCGGACATCAGCTCACAGCGGCAACGGTGACGCTGGAGAATCACATCAACTGGTCGCCGCTGTGACTCGCCCAGGACTGCGTTTGTGAGCACAAGAAACGGCGAAAGGCGAGTCAGAGCCGCGCGAAGCGCGCCTTCACCGACCGCTCCAGCGCGACGAACTTCGGGTCGAGCTCGACGTGCTCCCGCCAGGCGAGCCCCTCGGCGACGAGGTCGATCTGCTCCTGGATCCTCGCGCCCGAGGCGATCTTGCCGGAGGTGTCGTGGTCGCGGCCGAGCAGGAGGAGCGTGTCCGACACCATCATCGCGGCGCGGATGTCGTGGGTGATGATGATGAGGGTCTGGTCCTCGTGGTTGTGGGCGATCCGGCTGAAGAGCTCGATCACGTTCTCGAGCGCCGCGGAGTCGAGGCCGGAGAAGGGCTCGTCGAGCACCAAGAAGAGCTTCTGCTTCACCAGCTGCTGGGCGATGGCCGCTCGCTGGCGCTGTCCGCCGGAGAGCTGCGCCGGGTAGTAGTCGGCCCGATCGGCGAGGCCGAACCGGGAGAGGAGGGCGCGCGCTTGCTCCTCGGCCTCCCTGCGCGGCATGCCGTTCGCGGTGCCCGCGGCGAGCAGGTTCCCGAGGACGGTGCGGTGGCGCAGCAGGATGTAGTTCTGGAAGACGACGCCCACCGAGCCGACCGGCATGGGCGTCCCCTCCGGCCCGAGGATCTCGCCTTGGTCGGGCGCATCCAGGCCGGCGATGAGCCGGAGCAGCCGGGTCTTCCCCACGCCCGAGGGCCCGAGGAGCCCCGTCACCTGGCCGGTGGTGGTCCCCGGCCGCACGCGGTCGTGCACCTGGAATGTGACGCCGTCGAGGATCTGCTTGCCGCCGAGCTTCTGCCGGACGTCCTTCACGTCGAGGACGACGCTGTCGGGGGCCATCAGCGCCTCACCCGGTCGAGCTCCGCGTAGGGGCAGACGGTGCGCGAGAGGAGGCCCATGCCGTAGTCGAGCACGAGCCCGACCAGCAGGATGAGCACCATGATGGCGTAGACCTCGGGCAGCTTGAAGTGTTTGTTCTCGTTGAGGATGACCGCACCGAGCCCGCCCTCGGCGCGGGAGATGCCCTCGACCATGGTGATCATGGTCCAGCCGATGGCGAGGTTCTGGCGCAGGATGTCGAGCGCCTTGTCGGCGGTGCCGAGGATCACCACCTCCCAGAGGATGCGCAGCTCCCCCGCCCCCAGCGTCCGCATGTGATCGAACTGGTCGCGCGGGATATCCGCGACCACCTGCGCCATCGCCGTCACGAAGTACGTGGTCATGCCGAAGGCGAGCAGGGCCACCTTGAGGTCGTAGCCGCCGCCGGTCATGAGGGTGAAGGGGATGACCAGGCCGGTGAGGCCGAGGAAGCGCAGCTTGGAGACGGCGCCCACCAGCGGGCGGACCGCGGGGAGCACCGTGGCGTAGGAGAGGAGCAGGGCGATGACCACGGTCCAGGCCAGGCTGTGGAGGATGAGCCTGAGCGTGGTGAAGAGCTCCTGCGCCAGCCCGGCGTGCAGCCACAGGTCACCGAGCGCCGCGCCGACCTGGCCAGGCGTGGGCAGGGTGGCGAAGGGGGAGAGGAACCACACGGCGATCCCCAGCGCCACCCAGGCCGCGACCAGGCCCAGCGCGATGCCGGGGTCGATCACCCGGTTGGGCAGGACCGCGTCGAGCGCCGTGCGGTTCATGTCACAGGTTCGTTCCGAGGACGATCTCCACGCGCCTGTTGCGGGCGCGCCCCTCGGCGGTGCCGTTGGAGGCGAGCGGCTCCGTCGACCCGTGGGAGAACACGCGGACGCGGCCCTGCGGGAAGCTGGTGGGCGCCTTCCGCTCGAGCCAGGTCTTCACCGCGAAGGCCCGGTCCTCGGAGAGCTGCGCGTTGGCGTCCACGCTCCCCACGCTGTCGGTGTGGCCGTGGATCTCCACAGTGGTGCCGCCGGCGATGACGAGGTCCTTGAGGAGCTGCTGCAAGGTGTCGGCGGCCTTGGGGGTGAACTGCGCCTTTGCCGTCGCGAACTGGATGTCCCAGCTCCTCCGGCTGACCACGCTGGTGGTGGCCCTGGCGGTGTCCACCGTGTTGAAGCTGGGGAGGTCCGCCGGGGCCATGGCGGTGGTCTCGGCCGCCAGCGCCTTCAGCGCGGTGAGCTCGACCACCTGGTCCGCCGGGTAGATGCTGGGGACGAGCTTGGGGTACTGCTGCTTCACGATCTCGCCGAACACCTGGTAGGTGGCGCCGAAGAGATTGGTCGAGCCGGGGGCGAGGCCGAACAGGTTCAGGTTGTCGGCGAGGTTGTTCACCGCCGAGCCGCCCAGCTCCACGGTGAGCCCCTGCTTGTCGGCCACCGTCCGCACCGCGAAATACCGGTACCAGTAGTCCGGATCCTTCTCGGCGTACACGAGCGCGCTCACCGCCGCGGCCTTCCTCAACGCCGCGTCGTCCTGCTTGATCTGGTTGCCCGCCTCGAAGATGGCCGCCAGCATGCCCTTCACGAGGTCCTGGTGCTCGCGGATCCACTTGCGGTTGCCGATGATCACGTTCGGCATCTGCGACCGGTACTCCTTGGTGGAGACGATGGAGACGAGACCACCCTTGCTCTCGGCCACCGTCACGTCGCCGGGCGTCCAGGTGACGACGGCCTCGACGCACCTCCGCTCCGTCTGCTTCGTCTTCACGTTTTTGAGGTCGCTGCAGAAGCCGGAGACGTACTTCTGGGCCGCGTCGATGTAGTCGGAGGACGGGATCCAGTTGAGCGCATCGGGGTCGTAGACGGTCTCGTCGGGGTTGTTTGGGATGCCGTTGTCGGCCAGCCACTTCATGGCGATGTTCCAGTCGCCGTCGCGGAGGTAGCCGCTCACCACGCCGCCGCGGGCGGACTGGGGGTTCGCCTTCCACGCCGGCGGCCCCATGAACTTGTCCTCGCCGCGGCTGAACCCGGTCGAGCCCACCACCACCGCCGTGTAGTCGGCGCCGAGCTTCTTCAGGTTGTCGTTGAGGGCCTTGAGGAAGGCGGCCGAGCCGTCGCCCATGATGGCGACGAAGTGGGAGCCCTTGTCCGGGTTCCGCTCCCCGGCCTTCAGCCGCTCCGCGAAGGTGAGGAGCAGGGACTGCATCTGGTCGACGTTGTCCTCGCGGATGAGCCGGAGGTTCACGCCGTGCTTGCACATCAGGCTGCCCTTGGCGGCCTGCTTCCCGCCGTTGGCGAGCATGAGCCCCATCTGTGCGTTCCACGCCCAGTGGTAGAAGCGCACCTCGGGCTCGCCGGCGCAGCCGGGCCGGCCCTCGACCACGGCCGGGATGGTCCCACCCGTCGGGGCGGTGGGGGTCGCCGCGGCGGGCACCGCCGGGAGGTCGGCCCTGGGGGGCACGCGCGCCTCGTCGTGCGGCTTCTCCGGGAAGAGCCGCGCCCGCTGCTGGTAGACGCCGGCGCCGACGGCGCCGAGGACGATGAGCGTGATGAGTCCCTTGGACAAGGGGGTCAGTCTGGCCATGGTGTTTTCTTCTCCCCGAGCCACACATCTTCGCGTCCCGTCCGGGAGGGCGTCAAGATGCGCTATGCTCCCCGGGGATCGTGACCGTCGCCAGGGATGCCGGCGTCTTCCGGCGCGCCTTCTTCAACCAGTACAACCTCATCCTCCTGGCGGGGACGGGGCTCTTCTCCGCCACCACCTCCTCCTGGCTGCCGCTCCTCCTCGGCGCGGGCGCGGAGGTGCTGTGGCTGGTCCTGGGCGCCGACTCGCCGCCCTTCCGGCGATGGGCCGCCCGCCAGCAGGAGCGGGAGCAGCGCGAGGCCGCCGAGCAGCGCGCCCGCGCCGTCGCCACCCAGCTCGCCGCGCCGTACGCGGAGCGCTTCGAGGAGCTCTCCCAGCTCGCCGCCTCCATCGAGGCCCAGGCCCGGGCCAACCCGAGCCTGGAGGCGCGCCTCATCGGACCGGAGCTCGCCAAGCTCGTCCATCTCCGGCACGCCTTCGCCGACATGGCCGCCCTCCACCAGCGGCTCTCGGGCCTCCTCGAGGAGAACGACGCGCGCGAGCTGCGCCGCGACATCGCCGACGTGGAGCGCGCCCTCGCCACGGAGCACGATCCCGACGTCGCCGCCGGCCTCCGGCAGAACCTGGACCTCGCCGCGAAGCGCCTCCGGCAGGACCAGCGGATCCGCGCCACCCACCGCCTGCTCGGCGTGAAGATGGACACGCTCGAGAAGTCGTTCCGCTACCTCCAGGCGAACGTCGTCGGCATCGGGCGCCGGGAGGAGCTCTCCTCCGAGCTCGACGAGATCATCCTCGGCGTCGAGTCCCTCGAGGAGATGCAGCGCGAGGTGGACTCGCTGGGCCCTTCGCCGGTGATGACCCTGCGGGCGGCGCGGTCGAGCCGGCAGGCCGACGGCTAGGCGCCGTCCTCGCGGCCCCGTCGCCGCAGTGAGCCACGCCCGGCCCGGAGGCGGCGCGCCGGCCGCGACCACCAGCGGTCCGGGCTCCTGGCCGCCATCGGGCCAGCTCCCCTTCGAACGACATCGCCAGCAGGTTGGGAATGGAACTATTGCGCCTGGGCCGACGTGGGCACGCTCGGCCCCTCGCCCAGCAGCTCCTGCCCGATTCCATGGCAGATCGCCGCCGTCTCGTCCACCACGTGGGTGAGCAGGCCGTGGATGGCTCCGGGGTGTAGCGCGGCCGAGCGCAGCTCCGCGATCCAGATGTCGAGCCGGCGCAGCTGCTCCAGGCTCCCCGCGCCAGGGTGGCCCACGGCCTCGGCGGGTCTGATGCGCGCCAGCCTCTCGTAGGCCGCGGCGACGGCGAAGCGGACGGAGCGCGGGAAGCTCGGCTCCCGGACCAGGAACGAGGCGACCGCGAGCGAGGTGATGGCCCCGCGGTTCCGCTTCATGAAGGGCTCGAAGCCGGAGCAGGCGTGCAGGAGCGACATCCACACCGCCGTCTCGACCACCTGGTGCATCGCGAGCTGAGTGAGCGCGTGGTGGTGGACGTCGAGGATGCGCGCCGTCTGGCCCGCTCGCTCCAGCATGAGCCCCAGGAGGATGAAGTCGTAGGCGTCCTCGTGGAGCATCGTCCCCTGGATCGTGCCGTTGACGAGCCCGCAAGCGCGGCGCACCTGACGGTAGAAGGCGTGCCGGTCGTCCCGGTAGCCAGCCTGGGCCTCGGCGCCCCCCAGCCACAGGTGCAGCTCGTTCACCGCCTCCCACGTCTCCAGGCTCACCACCTCGCGGATGGAGCGGGCGTTCTCGCGGCTTCCCTGGACGGAGCGGCGGATGGAGCAGAGGTTCTCCTCGTCCCATGCGAGGTAGCGCTGCACGACCTCCCCGTCCTCGAGACCGGCGGCACCGAAGCGCTCGAGGAAGTGGGCCTCCTCGCCCGACACCACCACCACCGGCAACCAGCACTGGCGAACCGAGAGGCCGGCGTCGAGGGAGAGGTTGCGCGTCACCTGCAAGACACGGGCGGTGCTCTCGGTGCGCTCCAGGTAGCGCCCGAGCCAGAAGCAGTGATCGGCCACGCGCGAGATCATGGCAGCTCCGGCTTCTGGACCCAGGTGTCCTTGCTGCCGCCGCCCTGGCTGGAGTTCACGACGTACGACCCCTCCGCCAGCGCGACGCGCGTGAGCCCGCCGGGTAGCACCCAGGGTCCGGAGCGGCCGTTGAGGATGTAAGGGCGCAGGTCCACGCGGCGCGGGACGACGCGCTGCTCCTTTGCGTTCCAGGTCGGGCAGGTGGACAGCTCGACGAGCGGCTGGGCGACGTATCGCCGGGGCTCGGCGGCGATGCGGCGGCAGAAGTCCTCGCGCTCGGTCGCGCTCGCTTGCGGTCCAATGAGCATGCCGTACCCGCCTGCCTCGTCCACCACCTTCACCACCATCTCGGCGATGTGCGCGATCACGTGGCGCTGGTCCTGCTCGCGCGCGCAGAGGAAGGTGGGGACCTGTTCCAGCACCGGCTCCTCCGAGAGGTAGAAGCGGACGATCTCCGGCACGAACGGGTAGACGGCCTTGTCGTCGGCGACGCCGTTGCCGGGGGCGTTCGCGAGCGTGACGTTGCCCGCGGCGTAGGCGCGAATGAGGCCGCGCACGCCGAGCAGGCTATCCTTCCGGAAGACCTCCGGGTCGAGGAAGGCCTCGTCCGTGCGGCGGTAAATGACGTGGATGCGCTGCGGCCCCCGCGTCGTCCGCGCGAACACGCGGTCGTCCTCCACGAACAGGTCGGCCGCCTGCACCAGCTCGAGCCCCATGGTCCGGGCGAGGAAGCTGTGCTCGAAGTACGCCGAGTTGTACGGACCGGGCGTGAGCACCACCGCGGAGCAGGTGTCGGGGTCCTCCGGCGAGACCGAGCGGAGCGTCGCGGCCAGCCGCTCCGGATAGTGATCGACGGCGCGAACGCGCGAGCGGTCGAGCACATCGGACAGGATTCGCTTCGAGAGGAGGCGGTTCTCGAGCACGTACGACACACCCGAGGGGGTGCGCAGGTTGTCCTCGAGCACGCGGAACGTGCCGGAGGGATCGCGGACGAGGTCGATGCCGGAGACCTGGACCCTGACACCGCCGGGGGGGCACACTCCCATGAGCTTCGCGAGGTACGCCTTGCTACCCAGCACGAGGTCGCGCAACAGCGGCTTTTCGCGCAGGATCCGCTGAGCGCCGTACACGTCGTCCAGGAAGGCCTCGAGGGCGTATACGCGTTGGACGAGGCCGCGCTCGAGGTGCGCCCAGTCGCCGGCCGAGATGAGGCGCGGCACGAGGCAGAAGGGGAAGATCTTCTCCGCCCCGCGCTGATCCGAGTAGACGGAGAAGGTGACGCCTTGGTTGAGCAGGGCCAGATCGGCGAGCTCGTGGTGCCGGGCGAACTGGGCGGGCGTCTGCGCGCCGAGCGCGTCGAGGGCACGACGGAAGTCGGGGCGCGCGCTGCCCGCCGGGGCGAACGCCTCGTCGTAGGCCCCCGGGAGAGGGCGATAGTGGGCGAAGAGCCCGGTCACGGCTCCGGAGGCGGTGGCGGGTGGTCTACGGGATAGCGACGGAGGTCGAGCGTGAAGGGCATCTCCGGGTGAGGTGCGGACGGGATCGGCTCGACCGGCCACGGGAGCGGGCTCTCCGCTGTGAGGCGCTCCGCGCGACGCGCCGCCGCTTCGAAGCGCGTCAGGGGCGGGGCGAGGAAGGCTCGGCCCTGGGGGTGCCAGACGTGGTACGCGCAGGCGCCCAGCGAGCGTCGGCCCCACCCGTCCAGCACGTCGATACGGATGGGGTGGTGGATGCCGATGTGCGCGTGGAGGCTGTGTGGGGGAGCCCATGCGCGGAAGCGGACGCCCCCCACGACTTCACCGCACGTCCCGGTGGGCCGGAGCGGCAGCGCGAGGCGGTTCACGAGCACCTGGTGACGTCCGGGGACGAGGCCCTCGACGCGCACCTCGAGCCTCTCCATCGACGAATCCACGTAGCGCGCGGTGCCGGCCGCCGTCGCCTCCTCGCCCAGCACGTGCCAGGGCTCGATCGCGTTGCGGACCTCCAGCGCGACGTCGCCCGCCTGCAGCCGGCCCACCACCGGGCAGCGCAGGTCCACGAAGGCGCGGTAGGCCTCGGCGGGCAGCGCGATCCCGCGCGCGCCGAGGAAGGCCAGCACCTCCTCGAAGTCGCGCCACATCCAGGTGGGCAGGAGGAAGCGGTCGTGCAGCTCGGTGCCCCAGCGCGCGAGCGGCGCCGAGTAGGGCTCGCTGGCGAAGGCTGCGACGAGCGCCCGCGCGAGCGTCATCTGGGCCGACGCCATGCGCGGGTGCGGCGGCATCTCGAACGCGCGGAGCTCGACGAGCCCCTGGCGGCCGTGCGAGGTGCGCGGGTCGTACAGCTTGTCGATGGAGATCTCGGCTCGGTGCGTGTTACCGGTCACGTCCACGAGGAGGTGGCGGAACAGCATGTCGCCGAGCCAGGGCGGAGCGCCGCCGGGCCGGAAGGCTCGGGCGAGCGCGAGCTCCAGCTCGTAGAGCGCGTCGTGCCGCGCCTCGTCCACGCGCGGCGCCTGCGAGGTGGGCCCGACGAAGAGCCCGGTGAACATGTACGAGAGCGACGGGTGGTGCTGGAAGAAGGTGACGAGGCTCCCCAGGAGATCGGGACGAAGGATGAAGGGGCTCTCGAGCGGCGTGCGCCCTCCGAGCGTGAGGTGGTGACCGCCGCCGCTCCCCGCCATCCGGCCGTCCACGAGGTACTTCTCGGCCGTGAGCCCGGCGCGCAGCGCGGCGTCGAAGACGGTCGCCATGAGCTCTGCGTGGGCGCGCGTGCCCTCCGACGGGGGCAAGTTCACCTCGATGACGCCGGGGTCGGGTGTCACCGTCAATCGCTGGAGGTTCGGGCTCGGGGGCGGCGCGTAACCATCGAGGCCCACGTCGAGGTCCGAGTCGCGGCGCGCCTCGTCGACCTGTACCAAGAGCGCCAGGAAGTCCTCGGCGCTGGCGAGCGGCGGGAGGAACACGCGGAGGCGGCCGTCCCGCGCCTCGACGCAGAGCGCGGTGCGGAGTGATTTCCTGGCCGGCGGAGGGTCCGCCGTCGCGAGCCGCCGCTGCGGTGCCTTCTCGCCTTCCGCGGGATCGCGCCGTGGGTCCGGCGGCCCAGGCGCTTTCCCCTCGGAGGGCGTGACGGCGAGCGGCGGGCCGGCGATCGAGGAGAGGGGGATCCGGAGTCCGATGGGACCGTCTCCGGGGAGGAGAAAGAGCCTCCCGCGCCGGAACTCCCACCGATCGCTGCGCCACGCTCCTGCCTCGCGGGCCAGTGGCAACACGTATCCGACCTCGCGCGCGAGCCCGCGGCCGAGCACGCGCGCGAGCCGTCGCCGCTCCTCGCCGTCGCCGAGATCGGCCTCGAGCGGGTCCACGTCGGTGGGCAACGACGCCTCCTCCCGGACGAAGTGCCACGGGTCCTCGAAGGCGGGTACGAGCGCCCCGGAGAGCCCGAGGCGCGCCGCCAGATCCTCGGCGAGGCACCGCGCATCTTCGACCTCGGCGGGCCGGCCGACGCCCGCGCCGAGATCGCTCCACACCGGCCGCCCGTCGCGCTTCCACAGCAGCTCGAGCGCCCAGCGCGGGAGGCTCTCGCCGGGGTAGTGCTTCCCCTGCCGCGCGAGGAGTGCGGCTCCGCGACCGACGGTGCGGCGGAGCTCCTCTGCGAGGCGGAGCCCTTGCTCCCACTTGGTCGGTCCGAGCGCCTCGCCGTTCCACTCCGGGGCGTCCGGGTGCTCGCGCGACGTGAAGGTGGGCTCGCCGCCGAGGGTGAGCAGGAGGCCCTTGGTCGCGAGGAGGACGTCGGCGCGGTCGCCGCCCGCGAGCAGCGCCTGCCACGTCTCGTCCGTGAACGGCGCGGTCGGGCGCGGCTCGTGACCGAGGCGGACGACCTTCATCTCGAAGGTGACGCTCGCCGCGGGCGTGTCGCTCGTGCCCTCCACGGGGTTCGCCAGCGCCGCGCGCGCGGTGCAGGCGAGCGGGATGTGCCCCTCGCCGCAGAGGAGACCGCTCGTGGCGTCGAGGCCGATCCAGCCCCCGCCGGGCAGGTACACCTCAGCCCAGGCGTGGAGGTCCACCACGTCGTGGTCCACGCCCTTCGGCGCGTCCGGGATCATGCCCTCGTCGGTGAGCTGGACGAGGTAGCCCGAGGCGAAGCGGGCCGCCAGCCCGCGCGAGCGGAGCACCGCGATGAGGAGGACCGCCGAGTCACGACAGCTCCCACGGCCATGGGCCAGGGTCTCCTCGGGGGTCCAGATGCCCGGCTCCTCGCGGACGACGTACCGGATCGCCCGGTTGACCTCGCGGTTCAGGGCGACGATGAAGTCCACGGTGTCGCCGCCCGAAGGGAGCGTCTCGAGGAAGCGCGCCAGGCGGGGCCCGCCGCGGAGCGGCTCGTCCTCGAGATCGAGGAAGGGGAGGAGGTCCTTCCGCAACTCGGGGGGGTAGACGAAGGGCGCTTGCTTGCAGTGGTCGTCGAGGAAGAAGTCGAAGGGGTTCACCGGCCGGATGTCGGCGGCCAGCTCGACGCGCAGCTCCAGGTCTCGCAGGCGCACACCCTGGGGATAGCTGAGGTGGGCGACGTGGTTGCCGAACGGATCCTGCTGCCAGCGCAGCGCCCCGCCCTCGGGGACGTGCAGGCCGTAGCTCTCTATGCGCGCGCGCGCGTGGTTGGCCGGGCGCAGCCGCAACTGGTGCGGCCCGAGTGCCGCCGGAGAGGGATAGGCGTAGACGCTTCGATGAAGGATCTGGACGCGCACGTAAACTCTGAGAGAGGTCGGAGCCTTTGCAAGAGTGCGGCCTCCTCGCGCGTCCCGTATTCGCGCCGCGAACCTGGCGCAACGACGAATCTGCTCGGGGGCGTAGCGCCGGGTGCCAGGGAATCGAGCAACTACGGGTAGCTCGGAGCCCGAACGGGTCATGATGCCGGATTGTTCGCAAGCGAGCATGCGCTCCCGTTCGGTTCTAGAATGCGGACGGTGATCGGAAGCACCGAGGCCGAGCGTTTTCGCATCCTCTTCGTCGAGGATGACGAGCGGCTCGCGTCCATGACGGCGCGCTACCTCGAGACCTACGGTCATCAAGTCACCTGGGAGGCCGACGGCCGGCGGGGGCTCGCGGAGGCGCTCAAGGGACAGCATGACGTCGTGATCCTCGACCTCATGCTGCCGAGCCTCTCGGGGCTGGAGGTGTGCCGTCAGCTGCGCTCTCGGTGCGGTGTTCCCGTCATCATCCTGACCGCGCTCGGCGAGGAGGCCGACCGCGTGATCGGGCTCGAGACGGGCGCCGACGACTACCTGTCGAAGCCGTTTTCCTCGCGCGAGCTACTCGCCCGCCTTCGCGCGCTGGTGCGGCGTGGACGGGGTGTCGTCGGGCCGCCGCGGGAGGTGATCCGGGTCGGCGAGCTCGAGCTCTCGCCGCGCGATTACAGCGCGACCCTCGCCGGCAGAGCCCTGCGGCTCACGACCTCGGAGTTCGTGCTCCTCCGTGTCCTCGCCGAGCGTGCCGGCCGCGTCCTCACGCGCGAGCAGTTGCTCGATCTCACGAAGGGAAGCGCGGACGAGGCCTTCGACCGCTCGATCGACGCGCACGTCTCACGGCTTCGCCAGAAGCTCGAGGAGGATCCGCGCCGCCCGAGGTTGCTCAGGACGATCCGAGGTGCCGGCTACCTCCTCGCGGAGGGCGGCGACGACCCGTCATGAGCGGGGTGAGGGTAGGGCGCCGCCACCGGCTCGCCATCCGTATCTACCTCGTGAGCGCCGCGGCCCTCGTCGCGGTCATGCTCGCGCTCTACGTGCTCGCGACGACGATCTGGCGCCCTCCGCAGCACGGTGGGCCGTTCGTGGACACGGCGCGCTATGCCGCGTCCAAGATCGCCGCGCGCTGGGCCCCCGGCCCGTCCGCGGAGGGAGAAGTCAAGGACGAGGTCGAGGAGCTGCTCGCCCAGATCCACGTGGCTGCAGCCGCGTATCGATGGGACGGCACGCTCGTCGCCTCGGGCACGTCGCCGCCGCTGCCTCCGCTCGAGAGCGCGGAACGCGACGACCTGGCGAGGGCACGGATGATCGAGCGCGGCGGGACGTGCACGCGGGAGCGATGCCAGGTGGCGTTCGCGGCGTCCGGCCAGGACGGGCCGCTCGGGTACGTGGTCCTCGAGAGCATCGACCGCCACGGGAAGCCGCCCCCGTTCGGGATGGTCCCGCCCGCGCTGCTCCTCGTCGGACTCGGGGTGGCGGCGGCGCTCCTGGGCAGCTCGATCGCGCGCCCGCTCGAGCGGCTCGCGCAGACGGCGCACGCGCTCGGCGCGGGCGATCTCAAGGCGCGGACGGGCCTCGCGCGGCGCGACGAGCTCGGCACGGTGGCGCGCGCGTTCGACGACATGGCGGAACGCGTCGAGAAGCTCATCCTCGCGCAGACCGAGCTCCTCGCCAACGTCGCGCACGAGCTGCGGACGCCGCTGGCGCGCATTGGCGTCGCGCTCGATCTCGCGGAGAGCGGCGGCGACGCCGTGGCGCGGGAGTCGCTTGCGGAGATCGCGGAGGACCTCTCCGAGCTCGAACAGCTCGTCAACGACATCCTCGCCTCGGCGCGCATGGAGCTCGCGACGAGCAGCGCGCCCAGCGGCGCTCCGCCGCTCCACGTCGCCGCGCTCGACGTGGCGAAGGTCGTGAACGGCGCGGCAGAGCGGCTCCGCCACCGACACCCGTCCCGGAACGTCGAGGTGGACCTCGGGCCCGGCCTCCCCACCGTCGAAGGCGACGCCGTCCTGCTGCGGCGAGCGCTCGACAACCTCCTCGACAACGCGCGGAAGTACTCCCGGCCCGGCTCCGTCATCCGGCTGCGCGCCCGCCGACGCGAGCCCGGCGTCGCGATCGAGGTGATCGACTCGGGAGAGGGCATTCCGGCCGAGGACCTGTCGCGCCTCTTCACTCCCTTTTTCAGGGGCGACAAGAGCCGCGCGCGGGCGACGGGCGGTGTCGGGCTCGGGCTCAGCCTCGCGCGCCGGATCGTCGAGGCTCACGGCGGCACCCTCCTCGCAGAGAGCACGCTCAGCGTCGGGACGACGATGACCGTGGCCCTGCCTGCGCCGTGACCATCGCGCACATCCCTGCGAAGCTGCGCGTACTGCACGACCGAGATGCGGGTGGCATCAAGGTCAGCTCGCGTCCCGCACGTGAGGACTCCGCAACCACCAGTCGACCGCCTCGCGCCCCACCTCGGTCAGCGCATCCGCGTCGACGCTGCGGCCCCGGAATCGCGCGTCCAGCCCCGAGAGCCCATCGCGACCGTGGGTAGCACTCCATGAGCCCATGGCCTCGGCGAGCAGGACGATGAGCTCCACGCCGCGCTTCGCCGCGATCTCCTCGAGCTGCTCCTGCTGGTCTGGTCGAAGCTCGATGGCCAAGGCGCCTTCCGAATTCGTCATGTCGTCCCCCGCATCGAAGTGAAATGGCCTACCGATTCGAATCGCCGGACCTGGGAATCCGCGCAGGTCGCCGCCGCCGCCCCTCGCCCCGCGAGCAGCGAGAGACGAGAGCGATGTCGTGCGGCCGGGCCATGGGTCGAGTCTACCCTCGCCCCAGGGTCGAGCGGTGCACGAACGGACGTCGCGGCGGACCTGATAGCGCATGCCACATGAACTGACGCTCGAGATGGGGGGCGCGGGGGGAGAGTTCTCCCCTCCGCTTGAGGCGCCGCAAGGCGCCGGACATAAGCTCACAGCGGCGGCGGTGCCGCTGGAGAATCACATCAACTGGTCGCCGCTGTGAGGCCGAGGCCAGCCCGCTGGCCCGCGGTCGAGGAGGGCCGTCCGCTGGGTCGGGTGCGCAACGAACCGCAAGGGTCGATCTTGCCAGGTCCGAGGCAATGGCCCGCCGCTGGCTTAAGGATCCGGCGGAGGTCGCCATGGCGATCGATCGGAACGACTGCAAGCAAGAGCAGGACCGGCGGCTGGAAGAAGCGCCCGCGCGCAAGGAGCCCCGCCAGGCGGGCGAGAGCGCCCCGCCTCCCCCGGAGGTGGCCGACGATCCCGATGGGCGTGGCGAAGCGGCCTTCCTCGTCCGGGGCTCCCAGGGGAGCGACTACTTCACGTCGGGAAGCTTCTCCCCGGCGGCGGTCGAGCTCGGTGGAGATCCCGGGACTGCCGGAAGCGAAGACCCAGAAGATCCAGAGGAAGAATCTCGCGCGGATGCGCAGCGGAGCATCGACGATCCCTCGGTGATGGTGCACTTCGGCGAAGACCCGGGAATCATTCCGCGCGACGACCCGCGCGACGACTAGAGCACCCGCAGGGCGTGGCCCCCCGCCGAGAACAGTCGGCGAGGGGCCCGCATCGCACCCAGCAGACCTAGAAGCTGTTCTCGTGGACGGCCATCGACGAGAGATCCTCGTTCCTGATGGCGGTGGCCACGCCATCCACTTCGGGCAGGATGTTCTTGATGAAGAACCGGGCGCTGTGCAGCTTTCCATCGTAGAAGGCGGCGTCCTTGTCCCGGCTCAGGAACTCGTTCCTTCGGGCGAGATCACCGCCGTCGATGCCATTCTCCTTGAATATGGCCGCGAGGCGCTTCGCCGCGATGCCTGCCTGCCAGAGGAGCATCCAGCCGACGCAGATGTCCCCCATGAAATAGACCAGGGGCATCCCGTTGCATATCGGCAGAATAGCCTTTCCCTCCTTGAAACAAGTGGCGACATAGAGGCCCATCTCCCGCAGGAGGTTGACCCGCCTCTCCAGATCTCCGGCCAGATCGCGGACGCCTTCGACCTCCCCGTATTCCTTGATGCTGCGGCCCATCTCCTTCAGGAGATTGCCGAAGTCCTGGCCGTCTCGCTGTCCCAGGAGCTGGGTGAGATAGAAGAGGATATTGCCCGAGGCGTCTCCTTCCCAGCTGCCGAAGGGGAGGAGGTCTCGCATGAACTGATGAACGGGATAGTCGTTGAAGTATGCAAACCGCCCCTGCATCTTGACCGCCGTCTCCGCGATCTGCAGCCCTCGTTCGGCCGTGTAGTGCCTCCCGATGGAGAAGAGCACGTCCTTCAGCCCCGACCATTTCTCCTTCTCGGCAGGGTCAGTGAACGCGTTGGCCTTGTCGTGGCAGAGACAGCAGTAATAGACCAACGCCCTCATCCCCTCCACGTGGGCCTTCATGGAGAGCAGCCGCCGCCTGACGAACGGGTGGGCGATCATGGCGACGCTCTTGGCATCGAGGTTCTGGCTCTCGGAGATGTGCGGCCCTGAAACGCGAGTCCTGGCGTGCTCCAGGGTGTGAAGGTAGGCCGCCGAGGCGATGCCCGTGGAGACGACCCCATAGAAAGGGCAACCCTTCAGAGCCGCGATGAAGATGCCCAGGGCCTGTCCCCTCGGGCCAAGGAGCTCCGCGTGGCAGTTGCCGTTCTCTCCGAAGTTGATCCCGACGGTGGGGCTGCCGTGAAGACCTAGCTTCTTCTCCAGGCTCACGACCGCGTAATCATTCCTTGGCCCCAGGGTCCCGTCTCGATTGACGAGATACTTCGGAACGACGAACAGCGAGAGCCCGGTCACGTTGGCCGGATCCCCCTCGACCCGGGCGAGGACGCAATGGACGATGTTCTCGAACAGATCGGAATCACCGCTGGTGATCGCGGACTTGGCGCCCTTGATGCGGTAGGTCCCGTCCGGCTGTAGCACGGCGGTGGTCGTCACGCGGGCAACATCGTCGGCCCCCGCTTGGTTTTCCGTGAACGCCACGGTCGAGCCCCACTTGCCGGAGATCACGTTCGGCAAGTACTTCTTCTTCTGTTCCTCGGAACCAAGCTGCGAGATTCCATTGGCGATGGACATGGGCGATGCCCAGAGCCAGAGGAACCCGACATTGTGAACGAAGTCCTCGAAGGTGGCGGCCCACAGGGACATTGGAAAGCCCAACCCGCCGCTCTCCCGGGGAATGTGGGCCGACGGCCACCCCCCCTGGTCATATTGACTCTTCAGCCGATGGTAGCATCGGGGCACGCGGGCGTTGCCGTCTTCAAGCCGGCACCCCTCCCGGTCCGCCTCGGCCATGATCGGGTAAGACTCCTTCAACGCCAGCTTCAGGGCCGCATCCAGGGCGGCGTCGATGTCCTCCTTCGTCAGGTGCCCGTAGAGAGCTGTCTTGCCGAGATCCCCGATACCCAGCATCTCGTGAAGAACGAATTTCTGATCTCGCGCGTCAATCAATAGATTGCCCATGGAGTTCCCCTGTCTTGTGCTCGCCAGCCGAACCGTTGAAGACCCGTCCTCGTGCTCGACTATCCCAGGAGCAGGTTCGAGCTGCACCTGTAAGTTCTGCCAGGTCGGCTCGAACGCCAGCACACCACCACCACCGCCGTGGTCAGCTCGGTCAGTTGGCAATCATTGAAGTGCGACGCCTGACCGCCATCTGGCCAGGATCATCGCCACGCCCCCGGCCGCGCGTAGATGACGACCAGCGGTACCTCGTCAAGGTACAGCCCGGCCACCGGGCGTGGCAGGCGCGCTCGCTCGCCCGGCCGTGGGGTCTCGGCGAAGGCGGTCCAGGTCCGGAACTCCTTGTCCCTGAACTCCTGGTGGTAGTGCCAGATGGAGATGTCCGCCTCCTCCGGCCCGTTCGCCCAGCGCAGATCGGCGCGCACGCGACCGTCGCGCTGCCACGCGCGCACGGCGAGGTTGGTGGTCTCTTGCCACCACACGCGCGCGCCGGGCAGCGCGTGCTCGTCGAGTTGCGCCAGGAGGCCGACCACGTCGTCGCCCCAGAACTGCCGCTGCATCCCGAGCGTGGCCGCTCCCGCCGCACCTCCGGCGAGCTCGTTGTAAGCCGCCGTGCCGTAGGGGTGGACGTGGCCGACGGCGTACAAGGCAGGTGTGAGCGCCAGCACCCCCAGCGTTGCGGTCACCAGATCCCCCCACGCCGGCCACAGGACGCGGCCACAAGCGACGAGAGCGCGCGCGCCGAGGAGCGCCAGGAACGGCATGGCCGGCATCCAGTGCTTCACGCCGCCGAAGTGCGGTACCGTTGGCCAGGCGATGAGCGCGATGGGGAAGAGCGCATTCAGGAGGAGGAGCAG
>Ga0154716_1001_pt5 | contig 30851 bp, 20 predicted proteins | sample Rifle2008BG16ft_FD_105724 | JGI IMG/M metagenome (GOLD analysis project Ga0154716, IMG submission 105724) | Anaeromyxobacter sp. RBG_16_69_14
CGAAGAAGATGCGCTTCGTGGCGGGGTCCATGGGACCGACCGGTATGCTTCCCTCCGCGTCCGATCCGGTGCTCTCCAACGTGACCGCCGACGCGCTGGAGCGCATCTTCTTCGAGCAGGCGCGCGGGCTCGTGGACGGCGGGGTGGACGCGATCATCATCGAGACGCAGCAGGATCTGCTCGAGCTGCGCGCGGCCGTGCTGGCGGCCGACGCCTACCGGCGCGAGTCGCTCAAGGACGTCTTCATCATCGCGCAGCCGACGCTCATCGACGCGAACGGCCGCATGCTCCTGGGCACGGAGATCGGTGCCGCGCTGGCGGCGCTGGAGCGCTTGCCGGTGGACGCCGTCGGCCTCAACTGCTCCACCGGACCCGCCGAGATGCGCGAGAGCGTGCGGTACCTGGGGGAGCGGTGCAGCCGTCACGTGTCCTGCCTGCCCAACGCCGGCATGCCCGAGAACGTGAACGGGCAGGCCGTCTACAAGCTCTCGCCCGATGCCCTTGCCGAGGCGTTGGCCGAGTTCGTGCGCGACTTCGGTGTCGCCATCGTGGGTGGCTGCTGCGGGACGACCCCGGAACACATGAAGGCCGTGGTGGAGAAGGTGCGCGCCCTGGATGCGCCGCGCCGGCCGCGGCCTCGCCCCGCGCCCGAGCTCGCCTCCGCCATGAAGGCGGTGCCGCTCGATCTCCAGCCTCGCCCGCTCGTCGTCGGCGAACGCGTCAACTCCCAGGGTTCCAAAAAGGTGAAGGAGCTGCTCCTCGCCGACGACTACGCCGGCGTCCTCCGCATAGCCCGCGATCAGGTGGAGGGTGGCGCGCACGTGCTCGACGTGTGCGTGGCCATGAACGAGCGTGACGACGAGGCGGCGCAGATGCGCACGCTGGTCAAGCTCCTCGTCCAGAGCGTTGACGCGCCGCTCATGATCGACTCCACCGAGGCCGACGTGGTCGAGGCCGCGCTCAAGGTCCACCCCGGGCGCTGCATCGTGAACTCTGTGAACCTCGAGAAATCGGGCGAGCGCGTGAAGAAGGTGCTGCCGCTGGTGAAGCGCTACGGCGCGGCGGTGGTTGCCATGACCATCGACGAGAAGGGGATGGCGCAGACCGCCGAGCGCAAGGCGGAGATCGCGCGGCGCACGGTGGCGGTGGCGAAGGAGTACGGCGTCCCGCCCGACAGCCTCGTCTTCGACGCGCTCACCTTCACGCTCGCCACGGGCGGTGAAGAGTACCGCCGGAGCGCCCTGGAGACCCTGGAAGGCATCCGCCGCATCAAGGCGGAGAACCCCGGGGTCTTCACCTGCCTCGGCGTCTCCAACGTCAGCTTCGGCCTCGGGAAGCCCGCGCGCGAGGTGGTGAACTCGGTCTTCCTCTACCACGCCGTGCAGGCGGGGCTCGACCTCGCCATCGTGAACCCCAAGGATATCCGCGGCTACCAGGAGATCACGCCGGAGGAGCGGGCGCTGGCGGAGGACCTCGTCCTCGATCGGCGCGCGGACGCGCTGGCGCGCCTCATCGAACACTTCGCCGGCAAGACCACCACCGCCGCGCAGCCGGTGGAGGCCCTCTTCGCGGGCAAGGGCGCCGAGGAGCGCATCCACCTCCAGGTCCTGCACCGGCGTCCGGAGGGGATCGAGGCGCTCATCGACGAGGCGCTCACCCGCCATTCGCCGGTCGACGTCCTGAACACGGTGCTCCTGCCAGCCATGAAGGATGTGGGCGATCGCTTCGGCGCGGGCGAGCTCATCCTGCCGTTCGTGCTCCAGTCGGCCGAGGTGATGAAGAAGGCGGTCTCCTATCTGGAGAAGTTCCTCGACCGCGTGGAGGGGACCTCGAAGGGCAAGATCGTCCTCGCCACCGTGTACGGCGACGTGCACGACATCGGGAAGAACCTGGTCAAGACGATCCTCTCGAACAACGGCTACCAGGTGTACGACCTCGGGAAGCAGGTGCCGGTGGCGACCATTCTGGAGAAGGCGATCGAGGTGAACGCGGACGCTATTGGCCTCTCCGCGCTCCTCGTCTCCACCTCGAAGCAGATGCCCTACTGCGTGCAGGAGCTGGCGCGCCGCGCGCTCTCCTTCCCGGTGGTCATCGGCGGCGCCGCCATCAACCGGAAGTACGGGTACCGCACCCTCTTCCTCGAGGACCGCACGCCTTACCCCGGTGGCGTGTTCTACGCGCGCGACGCGTTCGAGGGGCTCGACATCGTGGAGCAGCTCATGAGCCCCGAGAAGCACGAGCAGCTGCGGAGCACGGTGCTGGCGAAGGCGCTGGCGCAGCGCGACGCGCCCGATCGGCCCGAGCCGGTGGCCCCGCCGGGCGCGCGCAGCAAGGTGAAGCCGGTGGAGCGCCCTCCGGCGCCGCCGTTCTGGGGCACGCGCGTGGTCCCGGCCGGCGAGGTGAAGCTGCAGGAGATCTGGCCACACCTCGACCTCGTCGAGCTCTTCAAGCTGCAGTGGGGCGTCCGGTCCAAGGACAAGGCGGAGTACGAGCGCCTGGTGCGGGAGGAGTTCGGGCCCAAGCTCGAGGCGCTCAAGGGCGAGATCCTCACGCACGGATGGCTCACGCCCAAGGTCGTCTACGGCTACTTCGCCTGCCATGCGGAGGGGCAGGATCTGGTGGTGCTCGATCCGGTGCACAGGAAGGAGCCGCTCGCGCGGATCTCCTTCCCGCGCCAGCCCGACGAGCGGTTCCTCTGCCTCGCCGACTACTTCCGGGAGGAACCTGGTTCGGACGTGGTCGCGTTCCAGGCGGTGACGGTGGGCCCGGAGGCGACCCGGATCGCGGACGCCTGGCAGGAGAAGGGCGACTACAGCCGAGCCCTCTACCTCCATGGCCTCGCGGTCGAGACGGCCGAGGCGCTCGCCGAACACTGGCACCGGGTGGTGCGCCGCGAGCTCGGGATCCCCGCAGAGCAGGGGAAGCGCTACTCGCCGGGCTACCCGTCCTGGCCCGAGCTCGTCGATCAGCGGCAGATCTGGAAGCTGCTCGACCCTGAGCGCACCATCGGCGTGTCGCTCACCAGCGCCGATCAGATGGTGCCGGAGCAGTCCACCTCGGCCATCGTGCTGCACCATACGGAGGCCATCTACTACACGGTTCGTGGAACGGGCGTGGCGGCGGCGAGCTAGGATGCCTGCTGCACGTCGCTGCGGCGGCGGCAGAAGCTCACGTGGAACGTGGCGAGCTTCTTCACGACATCCTCGATCTCGTCGACGGGCGGGAGGATCGTCGTGCGGAAGTGCCAGGTGCCTGGCACCTGCCCGAAGCCCGACCCAGGCACCACGCAGATGCCGGTCTCCTCGAGCAGCGCGAGGCAGTACTCGGAGTCGGTCGCCCCCTCCGGCAGGGTAATCCTGGGGAAGGCGTACATGGCGCCGGCCACCTGGGTGCAGGCGATTCCCTCGATCGCATTCAGACCGCGCACGACGATCTCGGCCTTGCGGCGCAGCGCGTCCAGGATGCCGCGTCGCTCCTCTTCGTAGAGCGCGAACGACGCGTCGCCCGGCAGGGGCGGCCGCACCATGAGATACGTGACGACCTGCCCGACGGAGTTGGCGCACAAGGTGATGGACTGGAGCTTGGTGATCTCGGCGAGCACGTCCTCCGGCACGTTGCGGCACTCGAAGTAGCCGCCGCGGTGACCGCATTCGCCCAGGATCCCCTTGGAGGTGGAGTGGAAGCTGAACAGCGACACGTCGCGGATCCCGCGCTTCTCCAGCACGCTGGCAAAGGACACGAAGCGGTCGCCCGGGAGGTAGAGATCCTCCTGGTACACCTCGTCCGCGAGCACGGACAGGCGGTGCTCGCGCGCGAAGCCGAGCACCATCTCGATGTTCTCCTCGTCGAGCACGGCGCCGGTGGGGTTGCCCGGGTTGATCACGACGATGGCGCGCATCCTCACGCCGTCCGCGCGCGCCTGCTCGCGGGCGCGCTCGAGCGCGCCCAGGGAGAGCTTCCATCCCGAGGCCTCGTCGAGTCGATAGCCCAGCTGCGCACCGCCCAGGAGCGTGACCGAGGCGGAATAGAGGGGATACTGCGGGACCGGGATGAGGATGCCGTCGCGCGCGTCCGCGATGAGGATCCGCAGGACTGCCTGGACGCCCTTGCTCGCGCCGTCGGTCAGGTAGATGGCCTCGGGATCGGCGGAGCCCCCGTCGCGCAGGCGGATGAAGTCGGCCACCGCCTCGCGCACGAAGCGCATTCCTCTGCTGTCCGTGTAGGCGCCGAGCCCGTGCTCCGACTCCCGCAGCACGAGGCGCGCCACCTCCTCCACGTCCTTCGGGAACGTTCCCTCGGGGACCCGGGCGAGGAGCTCCGGGTACTCCGCCAGGGCCAGCACCTGCCGGACGCGGGTGAGCGGGCGCTGCTTCAGGGCCTGGGGATTGCCGATGTTGCAGTAGACGATCCGGCGGCCCTGGCGCTCCAGTTCCTGGGCGCGGGCCACGATGGGGCCACGCACCGCGTACTCGGCGTCGCGCACCGCCCCGGCCATGTCTTCGAGGCGCACAGGGCACATGGGGCTAACCCCTCCTGGGGCTGTGTGAAGGCAGGCATCCTAGCAGACCTCCCCGGCGATGTCCCCCATGCGCCGGGCACGGCTGTCGCAGCGGAGCTCACCGGGATTCGCTGTCAGGTGCCTGCGGGTGCCCGAGGAACCCTGGGTCGCGGCGGACACCCCGCCACGACCCGCGCGCTGGAGCGCCGCTAGGGGTCGCTCTCCCACGCCGTGAGGGCATTGATGAGCGCCCTCGAGATGGCCTGGAACGAACCTGCGTCGCCCATTGCGGTGCGCGCCTCGTCCCTCCGGCCTGACGTGGCGAGCTCCAGGACGGAGGCTGCCTCCTGATGAAACTTCCAGTGGAGATTCTGGATCTTGCCGAAGTGAGGCGAGCTCCTGACGGAGGGAGTCCCGAAGAGCCACTGGCCGAGCTGGCACGCATTGTCCTTGCGGACACTATCGACCTGGAGCGTCGTCTGGCCTGTCGTGATGGCGGAGTAGAGCTTGGTCTTCCACACCATGTGCGCGGTGATGGCGGCGTCTACTTCCTTCGGCCGAGGCATGGCGGACGTCTCCTGTGCGCCTATGACCAGGCGTCGAGCGCAGGGTTGCATCCGCCGGGCCGATTTCGGGACAGCAGCGTTGTCGCTCGCTAGCGCTCCCGGCGATGGTGCGCCCGCACGATGGCCTGGGCCGCCAGCGCAGCCAACGCGACCACGAACTCGCGCTCGGCGTCGTCGAGGTGGCGCCGGCCGGCGAAGCCGAGGCCGAGCGCACCCAGCGCGCGGCCATCGGCCACGAGCGGGAGCGCCGCCCACGCCTCCTCGGCGCGCGCCTTGGGTAGCGCCACCGCGCTTGGGTAGACCTGGGAGAGGGCTTCGAAGGAATTGATCCAGATCGGCGTTCGCGTTCGGAACGCCTCCGCCAGGAGCGAGGGCGCGTCGGTGCGGAAGGTGCGCCACTGCTCCAGGACAGCGTGTGGCCAGCCGAAGGAGTGAACGATCTCGAGGTCCGTCTCGCCCCTGGCGAGGGCGAGCGTGCCGGTCTTCGCCCCCATGAGCGAGAGCCCGCTCTCGAAGACGACATGCCCAACGGCCTCCGGCGCGAGCGCGGACGCGAGCGAGCGCGCCACGGACTGGAGACGTTGCAGGCGCAGCGCTCCCCGCTCCGCGTGGATGCGGGCGTCCCGCTCGACCTCGGCCGTCTCGGCGGCGCTGTCCCTTGCGGAGCGCTCCGCCGTGGCGACCTGCGCGTTGTCGAGCGCGAGCGCCGCGGGGGCGATCAGCCCTTGGGCGGCCAGCAGATCACGCTCACCGAAGGGGGGGATGTGCGCGGCTCGCATGAGCGTGATACCGCCGATGACGCGGTCGCGCGCCAGCAACGGCAGGATCAGCATCGAGCTCGGCGCGAGCGCCTGCAACGCAGCGAGGTGTTCCTCGTCGTGCGCCGCCCAGCGCAGCACGTCCTCGGTGACCCTCTGCACCAGACGCGGCGTTCCGTCCTGGATACACCGCCCGGTGAGAGTGGCCCATGCGGGCCCCGGAGCATGCGATCGGAAGCGGGCGGCCAGCTGGGCCTTGCTGGGGTCGGCGTACGCGATCTCTTCCCGGCGTGGGATGCCCGTCTTGTCGACGAGGTAGATGAATCCCCAGTCCGCAAAGCGCGGCACGAAGGCAGCCGCGACCGCCCGGAGGGTCGCAGGGTAGTCGAGCGTCGCTGCCAGGAGACGGATCTCCAGGGGTTCCAGCGGAAGGCGGCCATCGGAGAGCGCCCGCGTCGCGCGTTCGGCTTGCGAGAGCTGCCCGCGACCTGCGCCGCCGCTGCCTTCGGCCCCCGCCAGACACAAGAGCACACCGGGCGCCGGTGCGCCGTCCGAGGGAGATGTGGGAGACAAGGGCTTCTCCATAGGGGAGAAAAGGGAAAAAGGACGATTCCCGCCGGTGCCTGACACTCTGCGGCGCCTCAGCCTTCGGACCAACGGGGAAGCTCTCATGCTATGCGCGTTGCGAGAGATAAGTAAAGGGACAGTGAGCCTTATCCTGCTCATTAAGCGCCGTTATTGACCGTGCGCATGGACCCTGCGCCGAAACGCGCACATCCTGTTCGGGCCTCGTCCGAAGAAGGGCTCCGGCGAGGCTTCACCGGAGCGAGCGAGCTCGCTTCGCGCGATTCGCGATCCGCGATCGCGACGTGGAGGAGCGCATGGGTGATTCACTGTTAGTCCTGGCGCGCCGGAGTGTGGCGCTTGGCAGCGGGGCCCGGTTGGTCCGGGCTGTCGCGATCGAGCGTGCAACAACTGGGCGTGGCCCGCGGCCGTCCCTGCCGCGCATGGGTCGACTAGGTGAGAGCCGTTCTGTATAAGGCTTTCAAGGTCGCCAAGAGGCGCACCGCCACCGAACAAGCACGCAGCGAGGCCGTGAAGACCTCGCCACCACGGGGTCTTCGCCATGTCTGGCAACGGAAACGGCTACAAGATCTTCTCCGGCAGCTCGAACGTCCCCTTCGCCCAGGCGGTGTGTGCTCAGCTCGAGCGACCCCTCTCCAAGGCTACGGTGAGCCGCTTTTCCGACGGCGAGATCCAGATCGAGATCGGCGAGAACGTCCGCGGCGCGGACACCTTCGTCATCCAGTCCACCTGCCGCGACGCCAACCAGAACCTGATGGAGCTGCTCATCATGATCGACGCACTGAAGCGCGCGTCGGCCGGCTCCATCGTGGCCGTGATCCCCTACTACGGCTACGCGCGCCAGGACCGGAAGGTGGCGCCGCGCACGCCCATTACCGCCAAGCTCGTCGCGGACCTCATCGAGGCGGCTGGAGCGACTCGCGTCGTGTCGATGGACATGCACGCCGGTCAGATCCAGGGCTTCTTCAACATCCCCTTCGACCACCTGTACGCGAGGCCGGTGCTGCTCGATCACATGAAGCGCAGGTTCGAGGGCCAGTCGGACGAGCTGGTGGTCGTGTCGCCCGACGCCGGCGGCGTGGAGCGCGCCCGCGCCTACTCGAAGCGGCTCGGCGCCGGCCTCGGCATCGTGGACAAGCGGCGCATCAAGCCGAACGTGGCCGAGGTGCTGAACGTGATAGGAGACGTCTCGGGCAAGGTGGCCATCATCCTCGACGACATGATTGACACCGCCGGCACGCTCACGCAGGCGGCGAACGCGCTCGTGGACAACGGCGCCTCGTGCGTCTACGCCTACGCCACCCACGCCGTGCTCTCCGGCCCGGCCGTGGAACGCATACAGAGCAGCCCGATCAAGGAACTGGTGGTCACGGATCCCATCCCGCTCACTGCCGAGGCTCAGGCCTGCGCCAAGATCAAGCAGCTCTCTACGGCCAGGCTCTTCGCGGAGGCGGTGAAGCGGATCCATAGCGCGGACTCGCTCTCGAGCCTCTTCGTTTGATCTTCGTCAAGGACTGACGGCGCTGCGGCAGACCACGCCTCGCCTCGCGCATACCCGGTCGAGGGTGGCGCTCGCGAAGGTGAAAGCCTGGCCCACCCGTGACCCGTTTCCCCTCTTGCCTGCCGCGCTACCGAAAGGGAGACTCTGTCAAGAGGCCGACAGTTTCGCTCCGTGCCCGGCCATGGAGGATCCCATGCTCGAAGACGTCACCGTGGCCAAGTGCCTGGAATTTGCCGTTGAGACCGAAGAGATCGGCGCAGAGCTCTACCGGCGCCTCGCCGGGAAGTTCTCCTCCGATCGCGACCTCACTGAGCTCTTCGAGGGACTGGGTCGCGACGAGGAGAAGCACGGGGAGCAATTCCGAATGCTCTACGAACAAGCTCTTCCGCGGTTCCGCGAGCATGAGATTTCCCCGGAACAACAGAACTACGTCCGTGCCATGTCGATGTCCGACATCTTCTCTGCAGGCAAAGGGCTCGCGAAGGACGTGGAAGGCATCAAGACCCGTGAAGATGCGCTCGAGCGGGCGCTGGGCCTCGAGAAGGCGACCTTGAGCTACTATCAAGCGGTGCGCGAGATCACCGGGCACGACGACATCCTCGACGCGCTCATCGCGGTAGAGAAGAAGCACGTCGTCAAGGTGATGCAGCTCATGGTGACAGGCGCGAAGTTCCGCGGCCTCGCCGACAGCTACTGAAGATTTCGGAGCTGCGCTCGAACCCGCGGTTCGCCTTCTCGGCGAAGCGCGGTCGAGCCGTTCGCTCGCTTGCCGGGCGGTGGCGGCAATCCTTTGAAGCACGTCGTGAAGCACGTCACGCCGCGTCATCCGGAGGCTCTTGCCCCGCGGCGCTGGCCTTGTCACAATCTGACACTCTTTCTCCAAGCCGGCAGTTCCGCGCGCCTCGAGCGGCCAGCTCGCCGAAAGGCTGGCCGGGTCGGCCAGCACGCTTTGCATTTGGACGCAGCAATTTCCTAGACAGGAACGAGCCCATGTCCACGAAAGCGATCAAACCGATCCTGGCAAACCCGCTCGATCCGCCCGAGAAGGTCGAATTCAACATCCCTGGCGAGATCTCCCGCGCCACCGGTGCATACGAAGAGGCGATGAAGGAGGGCTACGATCTCATCCAGCGCCCGATGCGATCGGTCAGCATCGACCAGATCGAGAAGCAGCACTTCAAGAAGCGGATGACCGTCTGGGAGCGGATCAGGGTCCTCACCGACAAGGAGCCCAACGTCCTCTACCAGAACTGGGGAAAGAACCTCGACGGCGCTTCGCTCGTCACCGCCGTCCTCGAGATCCACGGGCGCGACGTTGCGTGCTACGGCCACGATTTCACCGTGCGCGCCGGTTCCATCGACGCCACCAACGGCAACAAGCTGGCCCGTCTCTTCCGGATGGCCGGTGAAAAGGGGATGCCCCTCATTGGCATGAACGACAGCGCCGGCGCCTTCGTCCCGGCCGGGGTCGGGGGTCTCGACGGCTATGCGGAGGCCTTCACCGCGCTGCGCAAGATCAGCGGCGTCGTCCCTTCGATCATGTGCATGTTCGGCTTCAACGCCGGCGGTGGCTCGTACTTGCCGCGCCAGGGGAGCTTCCTGGTCCAGCCGGACGACACCTTCTTCGGTCTCACCGGCCCCGGTGTGGTCAAGTCGGTCCTCGGCGAGGACATCACCCCCGAGGAGCTCGGCGGCCCCAAGGTCCACGGGGGTTCGGGCGTCGTCGACGTGACCGTGTGGGACGAGCTGGCGGCCTTGCGCCAGGCGGTGCGCCTGCTCTCCTACGTCCCCGACAACAACTTCAGCATGGCGCCCTACCAGGAGACGAGCGATCCGCTCGACCGCAAGACCTGGGAGATCAACACCCTGCTCAAGAAGGCCTTCAACTCGCCGACCGGCTTCAACACGCCGTTCGACGTCTCGATCATCGTCCAGCAGGTGTGCGATCACGGTGACTACTTCGAGCTGCAGGCCGAGCGCGCCAGGGAGGTCGTGACCGCGTTCGGTCGCCTCGGCGGGAACGTCGTCGGCTTCGTCGCCAACAACAGCGCCGTCGCCTCCGGTCAGATCGACTGCGACTCCGCGGTCAAGATCGCGCGCTTCGTCCGCTTCTGCAACATCTACAACATCCCGATCATCTTCATGGAGGACACGACCGGCTTCCTCCCCGGGCGCGAGCAGGAGGCGCGCGGCATCGTGCAGGCGGGCCGCTCCATGCTCGACGCGATCGTCGACGTGCGTACCCCGCGCATCCTGCTCATCCTGCGCAACGCCTTCGGCGGCGCCTACGCCTCCTTCAACAACTACCCGACCGGCGCGGACCTGGTCCTGGCCCTGCCGACCACCCGCCTCGCGGTCATGGGGCCGGCCGGCAAGGAGTTTGTCTACAAGGACGAGCTGCGCAAGGCCCGCGGCGCGGCGGCCGAGATGGTCAAGAAGGGCATCCAGCAGCGGACCGCCGCCGGGATGGACGGCAGGGAGGCCAAGAGAGACGCGGAGAAGGAGGCGGGCGAGTGGGTCAAGACGCAGGAGGCCGCGCTCAACCGTCGCTACGAGACCGAGCTGATGAACCCGAAGGAGGGTCTGGCCCTCGGTTCCATCTCGTCGCTCGTCATGCCGACCGACCTGCGCAAGGTCCTCGGCGAGAACTTGAATCTCCTGCTCCGGCACTACAAGCCGTCGCCGATGGGCGGTCCACAGCGCGAGTTCCACTGAACGGCGGGACAACGAGACCTGGAATCCTCGAGATTGGAGATACAGACCCATGGCTCCGACCGCTGACCACGACGCCGACTACTACAAGAACAACGAGCTCATTCACCGCGACCGGAGGCTTGGCAACTCCTCCTCGGCGTGGGTGCGCTCCTTCGCTTGCGGGGACCTGAAGCCGCTCGTGGTCTGTCGTGGGCCGATTCGCAAGGAGGCGATGGACGTCTTCGAGGAGATGGGGATCGCCCACTACGGCATCCTCCTCTCCGAGAAGGACTCCATCGTCTACCCGAACGCTCTCGCGCCGGAGCTCCGCCAGCTGACCGACACCAGCCGCGTCCACCGCGTCCCCGACTACTCCGGCGCAAGCAAAGAGGAGCGCGTGGAGCGGATGAACCAGATCGTGCAGATCGCGAAGGACAACGGCTACGACTCGGTCTTCGCCGGCTACGGCTTCATGGCCGAGGACGAGGAGTTCGTGGCCACCCTCGAGAGGGCGGGCCTCACGTTCATCGGGCCGAACTCGGTCACCCAGGCACGGGCCGGCAAGAAGGACGAGGCGAAGCGCACCGCCCTTCAGGTGAACGTCAGCGTCACCCCCGGCATCAACGATGTCACGGCCCGCACGCTCCTCAGGAGGTTCGACACTCGAAAGAAGCTGCTCCTGGTGGACGAGGCGAGGGAGCTCCAGATCGACAAGAAGATCCTCGAGGACGAGAGCATCCCGCTCGAGGACCTGGCCGACCACATCCTGATGGCGTCCTACGCGAAAGGGATGGACCTCTTCACCATCGACGAGCTCGGCGCGCAGGTGCAGGTCGAGGTCGCCGAGATGTTCAGGAAGTACCCCGCCAGCCGCGTTCGCCTGAAGGCCATCGGCGGAGGCGGCGGCAAGGGCCAGCGTATCCTGGGCGGGAGCCTGCTCACCGTCAGGGACCCGGACGACAGGATGATCGAGGAGGCCGCCGCCGAGGCGCCTGCCCTGCTGCGCGAGGTGCTGAACGAGGCCAAGGCGACCAGCGTCGGTGACAACAAGAACGTCCTCATAGAGCTCAACATCGAGCAGACCCGCCACAACGAGATCCAGCTCCTGGGGAACGGCAAGTGGTGCGTCTCCCTCGGCGGCCGCGACTGCTCGCTGCAGATGCACGAGCAGAAGCTCCTCGAGGTCTCGGTGACCCAGGAGGGGCTGGCCGTCGCCCTGGCGCAGGCCGAGCGGGCGGGCAGGAAGGAGGAGGCCAAGGCCCTCGCCACCGACCTCGAGACGTTGAGGCGCATGGAGGAGGACGCCGCCCGGTTCGGGGAGGCGGTCGGGCTTGACTCGGCGTCGACCTTCGAATGCATCGTCGACCGGGATCGCTATTTCTTCATGGAGGTCAACACCCGTATCCAGGTCGAGCACCGCGTGACGGAGCTCTGCTACGGCCTCAAGTTCACGAACCCGGAGAACCCGCACGACTCCTTCGTCGTCGAGTCCCTGGTCGAGGCGATGGCCCTCCTCGCCCGCCACAAGAAGCGCTTGCCGAAGCCAGAGCGGATCCCGCGGTTCGTCGCCGGCGTGGAGGCGCGCCTCAACGCCACCGACGCTTCCCTCTCGCCGCACGCCGGCGGTTTCATCCGCTACTGGTCGAGGCCGATCGAGGGCGAGATCCGCGACGACCAAGGGATCAGCCGGGTCAATCCCGACACCGGCCTGTTCGTCCCCTACCGCGTCGCCGGCGCGTACGACTCCAACATCGCCCTGTTGTTGACCAAAGGTGATGGTCGCCTCGACGCATACCAGCGCCTCTCGAACGTGCTGGGCAGGACGAGCCTGCGCGGTGTCAACGTGGCCACGAACCTCGAGTTCCACTACGGCCTGGTCAACTGGTTCATCGGTCAGGACGTCATGGCCAAACCGACCACCCGGTTCGTCGTCCCCTACCTGACCCTGGTCGGGCGGCTCAAGGAGGAGGCGACCAAGCTCGACACCGTCCACGCCTTCCTCGAGATGAAGAAGCACTACGGGAAGCAGATGGCCGCCCTCTGCCCCGACGACCCGTCCGCGGTCAAGGCCATGTCGGGGGTGCTCGATCGCAAGGGGACGCTGCTCACCCGGCCGATCGACCTCTTGCTGGAAGACCCGCACCTGCTCGCGGGGTGGCTCTCCCTCAATCGCAGCAACTACAAGATCGCCAACGCGAAGTTGGTTTGGATCCGCAATCCGCTCGGCGTGCTCAGGGACACCTACCAGTATCTCAACATGGCCTACGATCCCAAGGCGCCGGCGTCGCAGGTGATCTGGGAGCACGATCACGAGCTGCTCCAGAAGTCGATCCGCTTCTACGTCGAGCTCCGCAAGACCTTCAGCCTCCGCAAGGAGGAGTACTACAAGCTCGACGACATCCTCAGGAGCGAGGTCCCTCAGGGCGGGTACGACGCGGAGACCTGGGCGAAGATCCGTGCCGCGCACCTCGGCTTCGAGGCGGGGAACGAGCTGCTCGGGCTGCTCTTCATGATCGCCGAGCGGGTCAGGTTCTTTGACTTCCGCGTCGAGGAGAACCTCGAGGTCACCATCCCCGAGTACCTGAACGACCCGGATCTGCAAGCTCGCATGAAGAAGGTGCTGGCGCCCCCTCCGGCGACCAAGGCCGACGAGATCGTGGCCATGTGCGGCGGCATGTACTACGGGCAGGAGGCGCCGGGGAGGCCGCGCTTCGTCTCGGAGGGGATGCACTTCGAGAAGGGGCAGCCGCTCTACATCATCGAGGTCATGAAGATGTTCAACACCGTTCGCGCCCCCTTCTCCGGGACGATCGACAAGGTCGTCATCTCCGGGGCCGATGGCGTGATCGTCCAGAAGGGGCAGCCCCTCTTCAAGATCGCGCCCGACGAGAAGTTCGTCGCCGTCGATCCGAAGGAGGTGACCCGCGAGCGCCACGCCAGGACCAGCGAATACCTCGAGAACGTCCTCATGGATCTCGTCGAGAAATTCGCGGAGGTGGATCCGAAGGAGGTCGAGCGCGAGCGCCGCGCCAGGGCCGGCGAATATCTCAAGGCCGTTCCGTCCTAGAGCACCGGAGGTGCGGCCATGAAGGCAGGCCTCGTCGGCTACGCGCAGTCGGGCAAGACCACGCTCTTCAACGCTCTCACGGGGTTGCGCAAGGGCGGCCCGGTCGCGCGCGGGCAGGTGAACCTCGGCGCCATCAAGGTGCCCGACAAGCGCGTCGAGGCGCTGGCGGCGATCTTCAAGCCGAAGAAGACCACCCTGGCCGAGATGCGGTTCGTCGACGTGCCCGGCCCCGCAGGCAAGGGGTCGGGCCTCGACGCCGAGGCCCTGCGCGCGCTCGCCGAGGTGGACGCTTTCTGTCTGGTGGTGCGCGGCTTCGCCGCAGCCGACGGCACGCCGGCCGAGCCAGCGCGCGAGCTCTACGATTTCGACGCGGAGCTGGTGCTGCACGACCTCGCGATCGTCGAGAAGCGGCTCGACCGGCTGCGCAAGGAGCAGCACAAGGGGACCGGCGAGTACCACGAGCTGGAGCGCGTCCACGCGCAGATCGATCAGGGCCGGCCCCTGCGCGCGATGAGCTGGAGCGAGGCCGAGGGAAAGGAGCTGGCCCACTTCGGCTTCCTCTCGCGCCAGCCGCTCCTGGTGGTCGTCAACGTCCCGGAGGAGGCCGCAGCCGCGCCCCCACCGCCCGAGGTCGAGGTCGCCGCGCGCGATCGGGGTGCCGAGGTGCTCTCGCTCTGCGCCGCGGTGGAGGCGGATATCGCCGAGCTGAATCCGGCGGAGCAGCCCGAGTTCCTCCAGTCGCTCGGCCTCTCGGAGCCCGCGCGGGCCCGCTTCCTCCGCGCCGCGTACCGGCTGCTCGACCTGATCTCGTTCTTCACGGTGGGCGAGGACGAGGTGCGCGCCTGGCCCACCCGCCGCGGTGACCGCGCGCCGCGCGCCGCCGGGCGCATCCACTCGGACCTCGAGCGAGGCTTCATCCGCGCGGAGGTCGTGCACTACGACGACTTCATCGCGCTCGGCAGCGAGAGCAAGGCGCGGCACGAGGGGAAGCTGCGCCTGGAGGGCAAGGAGTACGTGGTGAAGGACGGTGACATCCTCAACATCCGATTTGCGGTGTAGAGGCCGGGCACGATAGCGGAGAATGAGGGGATACCTCAGGGCACGCTCTCGCGCCGAGACAGGAGTAGGATTCGCCTCCTATGGTCGGGCAAGAACCTGGTCACCGGGTCTCAGTGGGGGCTTCAGGGGCCGACGTTCGTCGGACGGGGTTTTCCGATCGAGCTTCCCTCGAGAAGGCAGTCGGCTGGCTAGACGCTCGCGCAGCCGTGCTTCCCCCGGAGGCGATCCGCAGCGAGGACGCCGCTGGCCGCGTCCTCGCTACGCCCATCGACGCAGCGACGGACCTCCCGCCTCTCGACAGAGCGGGTGAGGATGGCTTCGCGCTGCGCTCGGCCGAGACGATCGGCGCGGGCTCGTACAGCCCCATCCTCCTCGAGCTGCAGCCGGCAGGTTCGCCGCTGCGCGCGGGTGCGGCGACGCCCGTCGCGGCCGGGACTCCGCTGCCGTGCGGTGCCGACGCCGTCCTCCCGTTCGGCATGGCGCACCTGGACGCCAGGACCGTGGAGGTCGTTGGCGCGGTCGCGGAGGGGATGGGGGTCGAGCGCCATGGCCAGCAGCTCCGCGCCGGGACGGCACTCTTCGGAGCAGGGCGCGCGCTCCGCCCGCAGGATGCGGCCCTCCTCGCCACGCTCGGCGTGGGCAGCATCCAGGTCGTCCGACGTCCCAGGGTCCGGCTCGTCCTGGCCGGGCCAAAGGGGCCTGCCGGGACCGCCTTTCAAGGCGACGCCCATCGTCCGATGCTGCTGCCCCTGATCGCCCGGGACGGAGGGCTGGTCGAGAGCATCGTCCTCGCCTCGGAGCGTGCCTCGACCCGGCGCGCGGTCGCGGCGCCAGGCGCGGACGTGGTCCTCGTCACCGGGCGGACCGGGACTGGCCCCGACGACGAAGCGCCGCTCGCCATCGCCGACGTGGGCGAGCTGGCGATCCACGGCATCGCGCTTCGGCCGGGGGCTTCGGCCGGGCTCGGCGCCGTGGCGACGGTCTCCGTGCTGCTGCTGCCGGGTGATCCGCTCGCCTGTCTGTGTGCCTACGAGCTCCTCGCCGGGCGGTTGCTCCGGCGCCTCGGCGGCCGCGATCCGGAGCTGCCTCACCGGGTACGGGAGGCCGAGGTGGGACGCAAGATCGTATCCGGGATAGGGTTCGCAGAGATGTGCGAGGTACGGCTGGTCGACGGCAGGGTCGAGCCGGTCGGTCGGGCCGAGGGCGGTGGCCTGGCGTCCGCCATCCGGTCCGATGGTTTTGTGTTGGTGCCGGCCGCCCTCGAGGGGTATGCGCCAGGCACGCGCGTCGTCGTGCACCTCTACGAATCGGCTATGGTCCTCTGAACATCAGTCGGGGAGAGCTCATCCATGGCACCGAAGGATCCCAAGGCGGCGCTGCTCGACGCGGCGCGGCAGCGCCAGTTCTTGGAGGTCGTCGACCGCGACGAGGCCCAGGCGCGGTTCCGCAAGCACCTCTCGCTCGCTCCACTGGGAGAGGAGTCCGTCCCTCTGGCGCAGGCGCTGGGGCGCGTCCTGGCGAGCGACGTCGTCGCGAGCGTCGACGTCCCCGGTTTCGACCGGTCCGGGATGGACGGTTTCGCCGTGCGCGCGACCGACACGGTCGGCGCCGCCCTCGACAGGCCGCGGGTGTTGCGGCTCAACTCCGAGATCCTGACACCCGGCGTGGAGCCTCGAGTCGCGGTCGTCGAGGGCACCGCGACGCTCATCGCGACCGGCGGGATGGTGCCCCGGGGGGCCGACGCGGTGGTCATGGTCGAGCAGACGGAGACGCGCCAGGAGGCTGGCCAGGCGCTCGTCGAGGTGCACCGCCCCGTCGCCGCCGGGGAGCACGTCGCCGCAGCGGGCGGAGACATCGGGCGCGGCGAGACCGTGCTGCGCGCGGGCCAGGTCGTGTCCTCGCGCCAGATCGGCGCGCTCGCCGCGATCGGTGCCGCCTCGGTGTCGGTGTGGCGGAAGCCGCGGATCGCGGTCTTCTCCACGGGCGACGAGCTCGTCGCTCCCGGAGGGGCGATGCGCCCGGGAGGCGTCTTCGACTCGAACGGCCCCATCCTGGCCGCCGCCGTCGAGGAACTGGGTGGCCTCGCCGTCCCCTTCGGGATCGCTCGCGATGACGCAGCCGCGCTGGCGGCGCTGCTCGAGCAGGCGCTCGGCTGCGACATGGTGCTCCTGTCCGGCGGCACGTCCAAGGGTGCGGGCGACCTGGCGTACCAGGTCGTGAGTCGCCTGACGAATCCCGGCATCGTGGTGCACGGAGTGGCGCTCAAGCCCGGAAAACCCGTCTGCCTCGCCGTGACGGACGGCAAGCCGGTCGCCATATTGCCCGGCTTTCCGACCTCGGCCGTCTTCACGTTTCACGAGTTCGTCGCGCCCGTGATCCGCGCCTTCGCCGGACAGCCGCCCGAGCGGCGCGAGACGGTGCCCGCGACGTTGCCGATGCGCGTCTCGTCCGAGCCCGGCAGGACCGAGTACGTCATGACCTCGCTCGTGCGTGGTGAAGGAGGGCGCCTCGCCGCCTATCCCACGGGAAAGGGCTCCGGTGCGGTGACGGCCTTCGGCCAGGCGGACGGCTTCTTCGCGATCGGGTCAGGCACGGAGATGCTCCCGGCGGGCACCGCCGTCGACGTGACGCTCATCGGCGCTCGCCACGCTCCCGCCGACCTCGTGGTGATAGGTAGCCACTGCGTCGGCCTCGACATGCTGATCGGGCGGCTCGTCCGCGAAGGCCTTTCGGTCAAGGCGATCTTCGTCGGGAGCACGGGGGGCCTGTCGGCGGCGAAGCGTGGCGAGTGCGACATCGCCGGGGTCCACCTCATGGATCCCGTGACGGGCGAGTACAACCGGCCCTTCCTGACCGAGGCGCTCGAGCTGGTGCCGGGTTACGGTCGCTTGCAGGGGATCGTGTTCCGCCCGGGCGATGAGCGGTTCGAGGGACGCGCGGCCAAGGAGGGCGTGGCGGCGGCCCTCGCAGACGATGGGTGCCTCATGATCGGCCGTAACGCCGGGAGCGGCACGCGGATCTTGATCGACCGCCTCCTCGAGGGCGCCCGCCCTGCCGGATACGCCAATCAGGCGAAGAGCCACAATGCGGTTGCGGTCGCGGTCGCGCAGAGCCGCGCGGACTGGGGCGTGGCGATCGCGACGGTGGCTCGGCAGTACGGGCTCGGGTTCCTCCCCCTCCAGCCGGAGCACTACGACTTCGTCGTCCCCAGGAACCGGCTCGGCCGCGCCGCAGTGCAGCGCTTCCTCGGTCTCCTGAAGGATCCGGCCGTCGCGTCGCGCCTCGCGGAACTCGGCTTCACGCCATAGCGAGCCGTCCGACCGGCGATCGGCGTTCCTTGCCTGGGCTCGGGGTAGCCAGCGCGATGATGTGGAACAGCCGTTGCGCGAATCCGCGCGGCCCGGCTGCGCTTCGCTGTCAGCCGAAGATCGGCGTCAACAAGGCCTTGGTCAGGTCGGCCATGCCGGGATCGACGCCTCGGTTCCGGAGCGCGGTCTGGATCCTCGCCGCGCCGCGCGCGCCGCCGTACAGTCTGAGCAGCTGGGCGCGGTGTTTCCAGCACGCGCCCGTCTCCTCGCTGAGCACGACAGGCGTCGCGCCCGGTTCGACTGAACGATAGGTCAAGGTGACCTGCCAGACGGGCCGCTCACCGCAGCCGAGTTGGTAGCACTCCATGCAGCACCTCCCGCGAGGCCAGGTGGCTGGAGGCGAGAGTGCTCCGGGACGCGGCCAAGGATGGACAGTCTACCGCATTCCAGGGGCGAGCGCCCGCGCGGGTTGCGCGGGCGGAACCGGGGAGGCCGGTTGGAGGGTCGGCGTGCGGTATGCGCCTGCCGTCCCCTCGCTCCGCACCGCAGCGGCGCGCCGCAAAGGTCGCCGGGCAGGCAGGCGATCGTCGGCTCATGCGCCTTCCCGGCGCGCTGATTAAACACCGAAGACCGCAGCCTCGTTTCGGAGCACGGCGCTCCCTCACACGGCCCGGTCTCGAGGGAGACACCGATGGAAGCGCAAACGCCCGTTCGCCTCATCCACTTTTTCGATACGCGACTGCACCAGATCCTCTGCGGATTGCATGGTTTCGAGAACCGCTCGACGAAGCACGCCCGCGGCGTGACCTGCCCGGGGTGCGTGGGGCTGCTCGGCGAGCGAGCGGCGACCGGTGCTCCGAGCGCCTCCGCAGCTCCCGGGCAGGAGATCGCTGCTGGCGAAGGCCGCCCCGAGTCGTAGGACGGAGGCTTGGGTTGAAGATGTCCGGACCGCCGCTCTTGCGACGGTCCTCAAGGCGGGGGAGCGCCGGCGCCCCCCTCCACGCCCAAGTCGGTGACCGCCTGGCCGCGAGTCCTTTCTCGGCCGAGGTGTCGGACTGCGCGCCGGCCATGCCCCTGGGTGAAAACCCGAGGCGCGCGACCTGAAGGCCTTCTTCGCCGAGCTCCGGTCCTGCTTCACCTGAGCTGTGCGCACACGCGGTTCCGTGGATACGGGTGGTGCCAGCGCACGACGCGCGCGTCGCGTCGGCCTGCCGCGGGTCGATGCCGGCTCTTCACATTCCGACAACAACAACAACAACAACAACGGCGTCGCCGCAGATTCTCACAGCGGCGACCAGTTGATGTGATTCTCCAGCGTCACCGCCGCCGCTGTGAGCTGATGTCCGGCGCCTTGCGGCGCCTCAAGCGGAGGGGAGAACTCTCCCCCCGCGCCCCCCATCTCGAGCGTCAGTTCATGTGGCATGCGCTATCACTTCACTGTTGACCCGATCTGCGCTGGCGGCGCATCTGGTCCAGGATTGCCTACCGTTCTCGTTCGCCTGATAAGGAGCCTTCATGAGGAATCGTGGTCGGGTGCGTTTCACGGTGGCGCTGGTCCTCATGGCGACCGCCGGCTGTGGCTCTCGGAGTTCCGATGTCTCCGAGGGCAGCGAAGCGCAGGAGCTGACGGCCGGCACCGTCTATACGTTGGTGGGCGTGCAGAGCGGGCGCTGCATGAACATCGCCGGCAGCTCCACCGCCGATCGTGCTGCGGTGCAGCTCTGGGACTGCAGCGGCGGCGCGAACCAGCAGTTCCGCTTCGACCCGGCGGGCAGCGGGTATTACACCATCCGCGCCGTCGGCAGCGACAAGTGCCTCGACGTCGCGGGGGCGTCCACCTCGGCCGGCGCCAGCATCGTCCAGTACACCTGCCACAGCGGCACCAACCAGCAATGGTCCACGACCGATCTCGGAAACGACGTCGTCCGCATCGTGTCCCGCGCGAGCGGGATGGTGCTCGACGCCTACGGCGCCCGGACCGCCAACGGGACGAAGATCGTCCAGTGGCGGGCCAACGGGGGGACGAACCAGCAGTTCAGGCTCAGCGCGGCCGGTAGCGAGGTCACGAATCACACGCTCACTGTCGCGACCAGCGGAAGCGGCACGACGAACCCCGCGGCGGGTACGCACACCTACGCCTCGGGAACGTCGGTCACGGTGACGGCGACGCCGGCGAGCGGCGCCACGTTCACGGGCTGGAGCGGGGCCGCGACGGGCACGACCAATCCCGTGACGATCACGATGGACGGGGACAAGACGCTCACGGCGAACTTCGAGGCTGCTGCCGCGAGCTACACGCTCACCGTCGCGACCACCGGAAGCGGTAGCGGGACGACGAGCCCAGCGGCGGGGACGTACAGCCACGCCTCGGGCACGTCGGTCGCGGTCACGGCCACCCCGGCGAGCGGCTCCACGTTCACCGGGTGGAGCGGGGCCGCGACCGGCACGACGAACCCCGTCACCATCACCATGGACGGAGACAAGACGCTCACCGCCAGCTTCTCGAGCGTTGGCGGATCTTGTGCCGTGAGCTCGAGCCGGATCAGGGTCACCGAGGTGGACGTCGGCGTGAACGTCGTCGCCAACGAGGACGAGGTCGCTCTCAAGCCGCTGGCTCTCTCTCCCATCCCGTCGGGCGGTTCGCGCCTCGCCTTCATGGGCAGTGACGGGAAGGTCCACGTCACGCAACTCGACGCGAACGACCAGGTGGCGGGAGCGTCCATCGCCCTGGCAGCCAACGACTTCTCCGACCTGCACGCCGACGACAAGGGTGGCGTCCTCTTGCTCACCCGCGACGCCCAGGGAGGGGGGACGCTCAACTGCGGCGCGCCCACCAACCTCTGCGGCACTCCCCCCAGCCCCGCCGTCCCTTGCTACGACATGTACATGGTGCGGTTCGACGGCACCGCCGAGACGTGGGCCACCAAGCTGACGAGCTCGAGCGAGGCGCTCCCGCCGTACTCCACTGGCCCTACCGGCCCCGAGGTGTTCATGATCTGGTGGTACGCGCACCACGGGCGGATCGCCTTCGACGGGACGAACTACGCGGGGTACTTCGGCGCCGCCATCAGCGTCTCGCAGAGCGGCTGCATCAACATCCACCAGGGCGATCGAATGAAGATCGTGGGACCGAGCGGCGCGCTTCAGTCAGGAGGGTTCGACTGGGGCTGCAGCCACAGCGGCTACGAGCGCATCCTGTGGGACCCGACGGCCAGGAAGTTCGTGACCGTCTGCAAGACCGACAACAATAACCGCATCGCCTTCGCCCCGAACATCACGACGATCTATCCCGTCGACCTCTGGTACTCGAACCTGGGCGACGTGGCGATGGCCAAGGGGGGAGGGTACTGGCTCACGACGAGCAACATCCGTTCTGGGCAGGCAGCCAGCTCGAACGGCCTCGCCGACGTGCACCTCCTGCACTTCTCGAGCGGGACCGCGGACAGGGACGTCGTGCTGGCGAGCGACGCGGGCCTGAACGACCGGGCGCCGCACCTGGCGGCGTACGGCGCGGATAGGCTGCTGGCTGCCTGGGAAACCTCGACGGCGACGGGCGACCTCGCGGCGAACGACAGGAATCGCAAGCTGTACGTGCAGACGCTCGATGCCGCGACCGGTTCCGCCGACGGCGCTCCGTTCCAGGTCTCGGGTGTAGCGGGCAACCGGTATCAGGAGTTCCGGGCGTTCCCGGACGGAAGCGTGGCCTATCCGGCGCCTGGCAGCAGCGCGACCAAGCTCAAGATCCTGCGTATCCTGCCCTGCAGCCAGTGAACGTATCGTGAAGTAGAGAGTGCGGCGTCCCCGGCGATGTCGTCCTGCAGCGGTACACTCCCTCGAACAGGGGCTGCAGGGCACATCGGCATGGCTCGGTGAGCCCGGGGTACCGCCGCCATCCCCGCCCCGGGGATGACACTTCACGAGGCAGGTTGCAGTGACTCTCGCCGTGATCGCCGAGAAGCCGTCCGTGGCCCGTAGCATCGCGGAGGTGCTGGGGGCGAAGCGCAGGGAACCGGGCCTGTGCCGCGGCAACGGCTACGTCGTCACCTGGGCGATCGGTCACCTCGTGGGGCTCGCCGAGCCAGGCGAGATGGACCCTGGCTGGAAGCCCTGGCGCTACGAAAGACTGCCGATGCTGCCCAGGGAGTGGAGTCTCAGGGTACTCGCGCAGACCAAGGATCACTTTGCCATCGTCGAGGCGCTCCTCAACTCGTCGGAGATCGAGCGCGTCGTCTGCGCCACGGACGCGGGCCGAGAGGGCGAGCTCATCTTCCGATACATTCTGAGGAAGGCGGGCTGCCGAAAGCCGGTGCAGCGACTCTGGATCTCCTCGCTCACCCCCGACGCCATCCAGGCCGGGTTCAAGGGCCTGCGCCCGGGCGAGGACTTCGACAACCTGGCAGCCGCCGCCGAGGCCCGCTCGCGCGCGGACTGGCTGGTGGGAATGAACTTCACCCGCGCCTACACGCTGCGCCATGGCCCCGAGCTGCTCTCTGTCGGCCGCGTCCAGACTCCGACGCTGGCGATGATCGTGGAGCGTGAGAAGGCGATCCGCGACTTCGTCCCCGTGGAGTATTGCGAGGTCGAGGCCACCTTCGGCCTGGACCGCGACGCCTACTCCGGGGTCTGGTTCGATCCCGCGAAGAGCAGGTCCGAGGGCGAAGACGTCGGGCAACGCCTGCCCGCCGATGGCGTGCTCGCCGAGACCATACGCTCCCGTTGCGACGGCAAGTCCGCCAGGGTCGTCGACAGCACCGGCACCGACAAGAGCTTCCCGCCCCCGCTCCTCTATGACCTGACGGAGCTCCAGCGCCACGCGAACCGGCTCTACGGGATGACTGCCCAGGCGACCTTGAACGCCGCCCAGGCCCTCTATGAACAGCACAAGCTCCTGAGCTACCCGCGCACCGACAGCCGGCACGTGAGCGCATCGGTCGCCGCTTCGCTCGGACCTGTCGTTGCCGGCATCGCGCCTCCCTACGGCGATGCCGTTGCCTCCGGGACTGGCACAACCCCGCTCTCCAGGCGCTTCGTCGACGACTCCAAGGTCACCGACCACCACGCGATCATCCCCACCGGCGCGCCGCGTGAGGGCGGGGAGCTTGGCCAGGACGAGGAGCGGCTCTACGACCTCGTCTGCCGACGCCTCCTCATGGCCTGGCACGCCGATCACAGGACGCGCGTCACAAAGGTCGTGACATGTGTCCCTGGCGACGCCGCTCCGGGCTCGTCCGTGGATCTCTTCCGCTCGAGCGGGACGGTCGTCACCCAGACCGGCTGGAAGGCCCTCGACATCGAGCCCCGCAAGTCCAAGAAGAAGGGGACCAGTGAGGAGCCCGAGCGCCACCTGCCCGAGGGGCTCGCGGCCGGTCAGGTTCGCCCGGTCACCGCGATCGAGGTCCAGCACAAGCAGACGTCGCCTCCCAGGCGCTTCACGGACGCGACCCTCCTCACTGCGATGGAGTCCGCCGGTCGCGCGCTCGACAGCCGCGAGCTCGAAGAGGCGATGCGCGAGCGGGGCCTGGGAACCCCTGCCACCCGCGCTGCGATCTTGGAGACGCTCCTCGCGCGTTCCTATATCGAGCGCCAGGGCAAGTCACTGCACGCGACCGCGAAGGGCATCGCGCTCATCGACGTCGTCCACGAATCGGTGAAGAGCCCACAGCTCACTGGCGAATGGGAGCTCGCCCTCAAGAAGCTCGAGCGCGGGCAGGGATCGCTCCCCGAGCTAATGGCGGGCATCGAGCGATTCGTCGTCGAGGTCATCGGAAACCTGCGCGGCGCCGAGGGCAGGGGCGATGGCTTTGTATCCCTCGCCCGGCGCCCGGGGGAGACATCCCATGTGCATGTGCCTGCGGCGCAAGACGTCATGACGGAAATGAGAAACGGAGATTCCCTCTCCCTCGTCCAGAATGGTGTGCCGCTCGAACGGGGCTCCATTGCCACCGAGCACCGGCCGAGGCACGCCGGCGAGCTGACCGCGATCCTGAGCGAGCGCTTCGGCCACCGGGCCTTCCGTGCAAACCAGGAAGAGGTGTGCAAGGCCGTGACTGCCGGCGACGACGCGCTGCTCGTGATGCCGACCGGCAGCGGGAAGTCGCTCTGCTACCAGCTGCCCGGCATCGCACGCGGCGGGACGACGCTGGTCATCAGTCCGCTCATCGCGCTCATGGAGGACCAGACCGCCAAGCTGCGCGGGAAGGGCTTCCGCGCCGAGCAGATCCACTCCGGACGCACTCGCGAGCAGTCACGCGCCGTGTGCCGCGCTTACCTCGACGGAGCGCTCGACTTCCTGACGATCGCCCCCGAGCGGCTCTCGGTCCCTGGGTTCCCCGAGATGCTAGCCCGCCGAAGGCCTGTGCTGGTCGCCGTGGACGAGGCGCACTGCATCTCGCACTGGGGCCATGACTTCAGGCCCGATTACCGCCTGCTCGGTGGACGTCTGCCCCTCCTCCGGCCGTCGCCGGTCCTGGCGGTCACGGCGACGGCGACCGTGCGGGTCCAGGACGACATCCTCACGCAGCTCGGGATCGGGAAGGCCCGGCGATTCATCCGTGGGTTCCGCCGCGAGAACCTCGCGATCGAGGCGGTCGAGCGCCCGCGCGGCGAGCGCGTGGACCTGGCGCTCGCGACGCTTGGGCCCGCGGAACGGCGGCCGGCGCTGGTCTACGTCCCGAGCCGCAAGATGGCCGAGGAGGTCGCCGAAGCGCTCGTCGCCGCGCGCTTCCGAGCGGCGCCTTACCACGCGGGGCTCGACGCCCAGACCCGCAGCCGGACGCAGGAGGCATTCCAGCGCGGCGAGGTCGAGGTGGTGGTGGCGACCATCGCGTTCGGCATGGGTATCGACAAGGCCGACATCCGAACGGTGATTCACCTCGCGCTGCCGGGGACGGTCGAGGGCTACTACCAGGAGATCGGGCGCGCCGGTCGCGACGGGCTCCCTGCGCGGGCGCTGCTCTGCTACTCCTGGGCGGATCGCAAGATGCACGAGAGCTTTCTCGAGCGCGACTACGCGGAGACGTCGATCCTCGAGGCGCTGCTCGAGAAGGTCCCCGAGCACGGGGTCGAGCGGTCGGCGCTCCTGTCCACCTGTGGCCTCGACATGGAGATCGCGGAGCCGGCTCTGGGAAAGCTGTGGATCCACGGTGGCGTGACCGTGGACTCGAGCGACGTCGTGAGGCGTGGCAAGAGAGGCTGGCAGCCTCGCTACGAGGCCATCAGGGCGTATCGCCGCGCGCAGCTCGACGAGGTGCTGCAATTCGCGCAGTCCGGGGACTGCCGCATGGTGCGGCTCGTGCGCCACTTCGGGGAGACCCGCGACGAGGAGTCCTGCGGATCGTGCGACGCCTGCCTGCCGCACGGTTGCGTGGGCCGGCGCTTCCGCGAGGCGAGCAAGGCACAGCTCTCCCTGGCGAAGCACATTCTGGAGGAGCTCGAGCGCAAGGACGGGCTCTCCACCGGGACGTTGATGCGCAACCTCTTCCCCTCGGGTGGGATCGAGCGGCGCGACTTCGAGCGGACGCTCGACGCTCTCGCCCGCGCCGGAGCACTGTCGCTGAGGGAGGACGAATTCGAGAAGGACGGAAAGACGATCCGCTTCCGGCGCGCGGACCTCGGGTCGAACGGACGGGGAGCGCTGCGTGGCGACCTTCTGCTCTTCGACGACGAGGGTTCCTCCAGAGTCGGAAGCCCTTCGGCGAAGAAGCGAAAGCGGAAGTTGACCGAGGCGAAGAAGCAGGACTCGACCCTTTCGTCGCCCTCCAATCCCGCCCTCGAGCGGCGGCTACGGCAATGGCGGCAGAAGGTCGCCAAGGCGCGAGGGGTACCGGCCTTCGTCGTCTTGACCGACAAGGTCCTCCGGGCCATCGCGTGCTTGAAGCCGGCGAGCCTCTCGGCGCTCCTCGAGATCAAGGGGTCGGGTCCGAAGCTCGCCGAGAAGCACGGCGCGGAGATCCTCCAACTGGTGCGGAGCGTTTAGTCCCTCTCGTTTCCTTCCCTCAGGACGGCTGTCCTCGCAGATCTATTCCGGAACACCTTGGACTCGACGTATTGACGAGCGCGCCCGGCCCAGGCCACCTCTTTTCCGAGCAAGGCCAGTCCACCAAGCACGAGTGGAATCCCGGGTCCGGGGAGAACCAGGAGTGCGCCACCCACCACGAGGAGCGTCCAGCCGGCAGCCAGCGTCGCAGCGCGGCGCGTGCGCGTCCTGCGGGAGGCGCGGTCTTCCGGCGGGCTGCTGCTCTGGTGGAAGCTCATACCTGCTCCGGGCCCTTCCGGTGAAGGGAGAGTTTTAAGTTCGGACCGAAGCGGCGAGACCGCAAGGACGCAGGCACGGCCGGCGGGTCACACCATGGTCGTGCCGACCTTCATTGGCTCGCTCCCCCGCTGTGTCTGTGCGCCCGTCGCGTCCGTGACGGGCGTGAGCCGCAGGAGCACTGTACCTGCGATCCCCGCCGAGAGCGAACCCGCCAGAATGCCCACCTTGGCCTGGTCCAACAGCTCGGGGTGGCCGGGATCGACGAGTCGCAGCGGCGGCCCCGTACATTTCGTGGAGCAGCGGCCCGACTGCCCCGGCGCCTGCGGCGAACAGCTCGCCACACCCATCGCATACTTAGAGAGGCCCGTCGGGCCTGTCAACGCGGGCGATCGCCGCTCGCCTGGGCTCAGCCTTTCCACTCAGCTCAGCCTTTTCTCGGCGACAGCAGAACGTAGTGAAACACGTCCTTCCTTCCGAGCTCGGAGTAGCCCCAGTGCTCGTGCAGCTCGTGAAAGCGGACCTCGAAGCCGGCGCGATCGAGCTGGCGGACGAGCGCCTCGGGCGACGGAAACCAACGTGACTGTCCGTCCCAGTTCACCCAGACGTCAGGGCGGTAGACGGGCAGGCCCTGACCGTCCCAGACCGATCCTTTCCCCTTGATGCCGAAGGCAAAGAAGGCGCCTCCCGGCGCTGCCGCCGTCAGGAGGCTGCGCACGAGGGCGTAGATGCGCGCCAGCTCGGCCGACGAGAAGTAGTGCAGGCTCGAGTAGGAGTAGACGAGCGTGGAGCCTGCGGCGGGTCCATCCGACCTCCCGAGGACGTCGAGGAAATCGCCTTGGACGAGCGTCGGCTCGACGCGCGGACGCTCCCGCTCGACGCGACGTCGGAACGCCGCGAGCGCCTCCGCCGAGAGGTCCACGCCCACGTACCCGTCGACGAGCCCGGCGCGGAGGAAGCCGAACGCATCGTTGCCGACGCCACAGCCGAGTTCGAGCACGCGCACCCGCTCGCCACGCGCCGCGAGCTCCTCGAGGAGGCGCCATACGAGCGGGTTCGGGTCGCGCTCCTTCAGGAACTCCCACGCGATGGAAGGGTCGCGCCACACGCGCGCCCAGTCGAAGCGCAGGTCGAGCATGAACCGCGCGTAGGCGAGGGCGTCCTCCTCGCGAGAGGAGGCGAGTGCGTCGAGGATGGCGAGCAGGTAACCGGGGAGGTCCAGGGCGTCGCCGTGCTCGGCGCGGGCGAGCCAGAGCGCGGTGGCGAGGTCGCCGGCTCGCTCCCCCAGCCACTCCGGGACGAGGCGCGCCAGCCGCCGCTGGTCGACTGGAACGCGGGACACGCGCGGCGCGAGCGCGGCCGCGAGCGCCGCCACTCCTCCTTCGGGCGTCTGGGCCCCCCACTCGGCGGGTAGAGCGAGCGCCGCCACCTCCTGCGCGAGCGCCGCCAGCGCGCCGTCCGGGTCGTTGAAACCGGCGTCGAGGAAGAGGTCGCGTCTGCGCATGAAGCTCGCGGGCACGCCTCCCTGATAGCGCGGCTGGCCGGCGCGGGCACGCGGCGCGGCCGCCTTGACATCTATATGCGCACACATATGATCGGCTCGTGCGCACCACGCTGATCATCGACGACGCGTTGCTGCGACAGGCGAAGCAGCGTGCGGCCCGGATGGGCCTCAGCCTCGGTGCCCTCGTGGAGCGCGCTTTGCGGGACGCGCTCCGTGAGCCCCGGAGCGCTCCCGGTCCCTTCCACATGCCGACCTATGGAAGGCCGGGTGCCGGTCTTGGGCATGAGCCGCGGGATTTCGCGGAGACCCTGCTGGAAGAGGATGCCGCGTCCCTGCGGAGCCGCTGACGGTGCTCTTACCGGACGTCAACATCCTGGTGTACGCGCATCGCACAGACGAGGCGCGCCACGAGCAGTACCGTGCCTGGCTGGAAGCATTGGTCTCCGCGCAGTCGCCTTTCGCGCTGTCCGTCCTGGTAGCAGCCGCGTTCGTGCGCATCGTGACGAATCGACGCATTTACGCCGACTTCACCCCTCTACCCATCGCACTCGGAGTCGTGGATGCGCTGGTCGCGCGCCCGTACTGCCGGCTGGTGGGGCCGGGTCCGGATCACTGGGCGCACTTCGCTGGCCTGTGTCGCGAGGCGGACGCCACGGGCAAGCTGGTGGCCGATGCTCAGCATGCTGCGGTCGCCATCGAGAACGGCTGCACGCTGGTGTCGCGCGACGGTGACTTTGGCAGGTTCGAGGGCGCAGGGTTGCGGTGGACGCACCTCGTCCTGGACTGACTACGCGCTCTTCGTCGCCGAGACGCACCCGAGGATCCCATAGAACTACCGGCAGGTCAGTGAGATCGGCGCCCTCGGGGGCGTCCCGGAGCAGGATGGTCCCGCGGTCGAAGAGGAGGCGCACGGGCGCAGGGTTGAGCAAGGGCCGCGCCAGCGTGCTGATGCGTTGGTTGATGAGGGTGGGAGTCTCGGTCCCCAGGTAGAATGCCCCTGATGCTCGAAACCGTCGCCGATCTATGGGAGCTCCACACCGGCGGCGCCGCCGTGGCGGTCACGACGAGCGGCCTCGTCGGCCGCGACGGGCTCGCGCGCCTCGGTCGTGGCTGTGCGCGGCAGGCGGGAGAGCGGTTCCCGTGGTTCGCTGCGCGGCTCGGCGCGGAGATCTGCGCGCGTGGTAACCACGTCGCCCACGTTGGCCAGCGGATCGCGAGTTTCCCGGTGGAGCACCACCCCCTGCAAGTGCCAGATCTCCGGCTCATCGCGCGCTCCACGCTCGAGCTCAGCGCGCTCTCGACGGCAGAGGGCTGGCCCCTCGTCGTGCTCCCGCGCCCAGGCTGCGGTGCCGGCGGGCTCGCCTGGTCCGAGGTCCGACCGGTGATCGCGCCCCACCTCGACGACCGGTTCGTGGTCGTGACGATCGGCTAACGCGCGATGCAGCGCGTGAACCGAGGCTGTTCCTGGAGGCGTCCTACGATGCCTTGACTCCTCCGTGCGCGTCACGCGTCTGTCACGACCTCTTCAGGCAGGGCTCGGGTTGATGAAAGCCCTCCGAAGGGGCCCTTGGCCTCACTGCGCACTTCGACGGGAAACGCGCTGGTTGCGGCGAACGCGCGGTTCCGACTACATACCGGCACTATGAGTCTCACGCGCCGCAACCGCCCAGCGCCTTTGCGTGACACGGCTCACGCCATGGCCCGATCAGTCGATCGGGCGACGAAGACGAGGAGGTTCCGCTAGGCTTCAGCCGTCAGGAGGCCCGGGTGTGCGCGCTGGCGAGGGCGGGTGCGCCTCGAGGCGTCTCGAGGCGACCGGGGGGTCCACCGACATGTGAGATGCGAAGGAGATCCCATGGCTTCAAAGCTACGCTGGAAGGCGGGGGCCCTCCTCGTCGCGGTCTCGACGGGGTGCGCGCTCTTCAGCAAGGGTGGAGAATCGCCACCGTCGCCTTTCGACGTCACGGTCACCGCCGCCCAGCGGCTCAATCCAGACGATGGCGGGGAATCGCTGCCTACGCTGGTCCGGCTATACCAGCTCAAGAGCGCAGGGAAGCTGGAGACCACGTCTCCGCCGCGTCGCCGCAGCAGTGTCGGCTGCCATTCTCTCGCACGAAGGCGCGAAGCAGGCGCTATCGGGCGGCGAGGACCAGGTTGACGACTTCAAGAACAGCATGCGGCGTTGGCTGGACCAGGTCCTTGGAGGGCCGTGGGACGAAGCGTACTACCAGTCGCGCTGTCGGGAAGGCCGCTGGCTTGTGCGTACCGGCCTGCCGCAGCATCACCTGCTCGGCGTGATGAACGAAGCCCGCCGCGAACTGATCTCCGTGGTCGCCGAGACCTACCCGAGCCGGCCAGCGCGCCTCATGGCAATGTGGCTCGCAGTGGACCGCATCGTCGATCTTAATCTCGCCATCATGCTCCGCATCTACCGCGAAGACCTCGACCGGCTCGCGGTCGTCGGGCAGCTCGTCGGCTGTATCGGCCACGACCTGCGCAACCCGCTTGGGGTTATCCAGACCTCGGTCTTCGTCCTGCGAAAGCACGTGGGCGAGGACGCGCGCACGATGAAGCACCTCGACCGAATCGACGAGCAGCTTGAGACGGCAAACAACGTCATCACCGACCTGCTCGACATCATTCGCAACAAGCCGCTCTTGAAGGTGCGGGTGAACCTGGACGCGATCATCGAAGACGTGGCGGGGGCCATCTCGAGACCGGAGTCGGTGATCCTCACATCGGTCGGCATGGCCGATATCGAGGTGGACGGCAACCCAGTCCAGCTACGGCGCGCTATTCTGAACCTGCTCACCAACGCGGCGCAGGCCGCGTCCCCAGCTGGTGAGGTACGTGTTCACGGCAGCCGAGTGAAGGACGAGGTGGTGATCGCAGTTGAGGACACCGGTCCAGGCGTGGCCAAGGCGAAGGCGTACCGTCTCTTCGAGCCCCTCACCACCACCAAGGACAACGGCGTTGGGCTCGGTCTCCCCTTGGTGAAGCGCATCGTGGACCGGCACGGGGGTACCGTCGCGTATGAGCCGCGCACCGGCGGGGGCGCAC